>Ga0181456_100081_pt1 | contig 11440 bp, 18 predicted proteins | sample InSIn3SAF170_2_FD_119057 | JGI IMG/M metagenome (GOLD analysis project Ga0181456, IMG submission 119057) | Clean room microbial communities from NASA Spacecraft Assembly Facility at Jet Propulsion Laboratory, Pasadena, California, USA -... ...
GGTATTGAAGATGAATGTACATGACTTCTCTTTATTGATTTCCATCCCCGATGCCTTCGCAAATAGATCTAGGATTTTCTTCAGGTTTCTCACTTCTTTTAAGGACGCTTTTCCAAATAGCATGATATCATCAACGAACTGTTGATGAGTTATAGGAAGCTCATTCCCCCATAATCTTAATCCTTTGATTTTTTTTGCTATTCGTTCTTTCTTTAAGTACCTGCTAAGACCCTCTGCTGCCAGTATAAATAAAAACTGAGATAGAGGATCCCCTTGTCTTATTCCTCTAGATGCATTAAAGGTTTTTGTGGGGGTTCCATTTACTAATATTGAAAAGTATGGAGTTGTTATGAGGCTGTATATCCAATTTATCTTCCTGTTATTGAAGCCAAAACTTTCCAGAACTTTTTTCAAGTATTGCCAGTTAATTCTATCATATGCTTTTGATAAATCTAATTTGATCATCATTCCTTTCTGCTTCTTCATCTTTCAAGAGTGGATTACCTCTTGTGTAACCACCAATCCATCTAGAATTTTTCTACCCTCTACAGCCCTATTTTCTCAGGAGATATTAAGCTATCTAGCAGGGGCTTTCGTCTTTTGGTAATCAGAGCTGCAATTATTTCAAATATAACATTACAGAGGGCAATAGGCCTAAAGCCCTTAGCATCCTCTCAATTATCATTCTTTGGAATTAAAGTAAAGAAATTAGAGTTGATGGCTGGCCATACCTTTTGATTCATTTGGGATTCTTCTATTAGTTCCAGAATTTCCTTTCCCAAAAAATGCCATCCTGCTTGATAGAATTCTATCGTGTACCCATCCGGTCCTGGTGTCGTGCCTTTCTTCATGTTCATCACTATTTGCTCCACCTCTTCTAGATTAGCTGCTCTCATCAGGGCTTTATTTGATTATCAGTTATTAGCCTGGGAATAGCCTTACATATATTTTCTATAGCCTCTGATCTGTCTACCTAAGGTTCTGTGAGGATCTCTTTGTGATATTCCATCAATAATTTTTCAATTCCTTCCTGTTCAACCATCCTTTCTCTTTTTTCATTTTTAATGGACATTATCATGTTCCTTTGCCTATGTTGTATCATGGCTTGGTGAAAAAATTTAGTATTTCTTTCTCCTTCCCTCAGCCATCTGATTCTGGATTTTTTCCTCCATAAGACTTCTTCCTGCTTCCTCCTTTCTTCCAATCTTCCAATTATAACCCCTTCTTCTTTGTTGCTTTCCTTTGATCTTCCTTCTATAATTATTCTTTGTTGTAGTGCTTCCATCTCTCTTTCTAATTTTTTTTTTTCCTCTATTATGTTGCCAAATTCTTCCTTGTTCCATTTCTTAATCTTTCCCTTCAATTCTTTGAGTTTTAGTTGGAAAGTATGCATTCTCCCTTTTCCCTGAACTGTGCTTTCAAACCACCATTCTTCTATTTTTTTGATAAAATTCGAATCTCTTAGCCAGAAGGCCTCAAATCTAAATGGATTCTTTCCTGAGTTTTTATTAATATCGATTTCCAATCTTATCGGCCAGTGATCTGAACCTAGGGATGGCAAAATCTTAGATTCTATGAAAACGTCCCTATTCATAATTGATTATGATACTAGAAATCGATCTAACCTGGAAGCTATTTGGTTTTTTTCCCCTCTTCTATTATTCCATGTATAAACTCCACTGATGGTTGATATGTCTACTAATCTTAGTCGACTTATCATTTCGTTAAACATTTCCATATACTGGTCTGATTTTCTTATTCCTCCTTTTTTCTCCTCTATCGTTCTGATCAGGTTAAAATCTCCTCCTGCTATCCATGCTATCTCTGGGTATAACCTTCTAACTATTTACACATTTTTAATGAATCCTTCTCTTTCTCCTGGAACATTGGGACCATACACTCCTGAGATAAGAAATCCTTCCTTAGTCCCTCCTATTCTTCCTATGCCTGTAAGCACTCTGGCCATACTTATTCAGTTTTCAAAAATTATTCCATTTGGATTCCACATTATTGCAATGCCTCCCACTGAGCCGATTCCATCTTGTCCCATTACTTCGTATTGCATCTTGCCCTTTTTAATTATTCCTTCCATCTGTTTCATACTGATCTTTGTCTCTTGGATTATCATGATTCCTGGTTTGTCTTTTTTTAGTCTCTCTTTTAAATATCTCTGTTTACCCCTACTGTTGAGTCCCCTGATATTCCAACTGATAACAATCATTTTAAACTTTTAGAGGGTTGGTAGAATACCTTTGATAGAGGTATGACTTTGCCTGAATTTACTAATATCTATCCAACAGTTTGGATAGTTTCACTCGTCGTTTTTCTTCCTCTCTTCCTGCTACTTTTGCCAATACAGCCTATTCCCATATGACTATTTTCCTGTTCTCTTGTTATGCTTTCCATATTATTCCCCTTTCTTTCTTTCTATTTCTGAAATTCTTCCTTATATATTTGTTTCTGAGTTTTTGGTATGAATCTTTCATCCAAGTTTTTCCATTCCTGAATCAATTGTCTCATGATTCGTTCTCCCTTAGCCTCATTATCTCTCTGTCTTTCCAACTTCGTTTGGGCTTTCATTGTCAGTGTTTCTACCCTTTCTGCAACTTCTTCTTCATTCATATCTCTTATTTCTGTGTCTTTTTCTTTTGTTTCCTTGACTATTTCCATTGGTTCATTCACTAACCCTTCTTATTCTTGCAATTTATCTTCATACTCTTCATTATCTTCCTAAAGAATTTTGAATTTGTTTTGGCTTTCTATGTTCAGCGATTTTGTTTGAAACTATGTTTTGTTCCCTCTTTTCCAGGTTTTTTTTTTCTATTAACCTGTTGAAAACCCTTGTCCATCTCCTCTATTTTCTCTGTTTCCCTTTGTTGTTCTTATTTTTTCCTTATGTTTTCCTCTTCCTTTATTAACGAGCATTGCCTATACAGGTGTCCATATTCATGGCACCTTCTTCATCTGAACAGTATGTGCTTGTAGTCTATTGGTTGTTGTCATATCTCATCATGATATTCTAACTCTATGTATTCCGACAATGGTTCAGCTATATTCATGTATACACACAGTCTGGCATATGATGTATATTTTCCTCTTTTCGTTGCTTCCGCTACCTTGACAAAATCTCCAATTGTATTACCTATCCCTTGCATAATCTCAGGGTCCAAAAATTCCACTGGTAGGCCAAACAGTCTGACCTAAATTGAGGCAGCTAGCATTTTTCGTTTTCAGGGTTGTATCTCTCTTCCCAATACCTCATAAACAGTCCCACATTATTCATAAAATACAGTCCTTCCTCAAATACTCTCTCTTTATCTTCCAGTTTTTCAAATATTACTGTAAAAAACCCTTTGGCTCCTAATTTCAATTCAATATGTCCTTTTAGTCTCCATCTTTGATATATCCATCTAAATAAATCTTTTTTAGTTAGCCAATATCCTATGAACTTACAAATCAATGCATGATCTTTCATATAGCTACTTTATTCCTCCAGCTTGTTATTGGGTATTATGTACCTTGGTTTTTTCTGAGCCCTTGGTAAGCATCTTCCTCCTGTCTCTATTTTCCATAGGTTTCCCATCACTGGTGCTTCTTTATTGTTCTCCCTATAGTTGCCCTGAGCTTGGCTTCTGCTTGTTTCCCCTGCTACTACATTTTTGTAGGAGGGGATCTCTCCCCTCCTTTGCCGACATTCCATTGTTGCCCTCAGCACAATCAGACTCTAATGGATCCTAATCTTATTCAATAAGTTCTTCTTTTTTCCCCAACCAGTCGCAGGTCCCTCCTGCTCTTTTTCCTTGTCGCGCGGACTGATCCTTTCACTATCTACGCTCACCTTCGTCAAACCCTAGCCTGCGTCTTTGTAGACCATCGCCCTCGCTCCTTCAACTCACTTGGAATAACGAGAATATTACTCGAGAGGAAAATGGATCTTTTTAAACATTTTTGTTATTTATCTTTTGCACATTAATTTTAAAGATATAAGCATTTTTTAATTAAATGTTTTTTAATTTAAATAAAATTATTGTCATGTATTTATATATGAAATGCATATTACAAATTTAATTTCTTTTCCTTCATCATATTAATTGTTTTATTCTCTTTGTTTGTGTGATGTTCTTACCATTTCTTTATTAGCCCAAGGTTTACCATGGCTTCTTTAACATTAAAATATTTGTCCTAAGATTTTTTAGGATTGAAATTAACTACCCAAATTTATTTGGGGGTGTCTCACTTTTCTATTCATTTATGGTTTAACATTAAAACTGTTCTCCTAACAGATCTTTTAGGACTGAAATGAACCACCCAAATTTATTTTTCGGTGTGTCTATTCATTTGTATTCACTCATTTATATTCACTCAAGTCAAAACTGTGAAAACTAATGTTGTTTTAGATTTGCAATTAATTATTTATATAATTTTTAATAATTAAAAAATGATTTAAATTTAGATTATTTTTGTTAATATATGTAATATAGATATATATTTAAAAAATTATGTTTTTAAATTAAGTTAAACTAATATTGTCATATGGGTTACTTGATATGATTTTGAGAAGAATAAGAAAAAAAAGAAGTGGATTATGTTCATTATCTTTTTCATTTGTATGGTAAGTTTGTGTATGGATCCTCTCAAATATTTATTTTTATTTATCTTTCACACATTATTTTTTTTTAGATATAAGAATTTTTTAATTAAATATTTTTTATTTAAATAAAATTGTTCTTATTTTTTTATATATGATATGATATGATATGCATACTCCAAATCCAATATCTTTTCTTTTATCATGTTTGTGTTAGTTTTGTTATCATTTCTTGAGTAGAGTAACATTGTCGATCACTTATTTATCATTATAACATTTGTCTTGACATCTTTTCAAGATTGAAATGAACCACCCAAATTTATTTTTGGGTTATTGTTTATTATTAATTTATTGTTTATTCACTATTGTGAAATCTATTTGTGAAAACTAACGTTGTTTTAGATTTGCAATTGTATGCTAGTTGTTAAAATTGGTTGAGATAGAACTTGCACTACCACTAAGTTCTTACAAAGTCTACTAAATGTTAAAAGAATTGATTACATACTCAAAATTTAATTATTTGTTTATGTTTATATATATATTATATTGTAAATAATGGTGGTTTTTTATATAGAGAGAGGGACAAAGAGATAGATAGAAGGAGAAGTGGGAGCAAAGTGAGAGAGGGAGAGAGTGTGATTAGGGAAGGTGGCATGTGAGAGAGGGATAAGGTGAGGGTGGGGAAAATAGAACACACATGAGATATGTGAAGTGATAGAGAGACCGGGGAAGGAAAGGAAAAGAAGAGTGAGAGCGAGAGAGGAAAAGTTAGAGAGAGAGGGGAGGAGATTAAGAGAGCAAGGGATGAAACTGCGAGGGAGGTGGTGGTAGGAAGAAATTACACTCTCCATTATTGGCATTATGATACAAGTGTTGTCCTTGATGGAAACTCACTCAGAGGTTTGATACAGGTGATGGCAACTTAATCAGAGGACAGCAGGTAAAGAGAGAGATATATGCAGGTTCATTGTGACAAAGCCGCATATACACGTGAGTTAGTCGTTGAAAAGGCGCGTATGAATATACATTCACTTTCACGCAAGGAAAAGCACGTACATGTCAAAGAACTTATGTTTGGTCCATGGTAGTTAGTCCTTGGTATTTGAACCTATGGTTTTGAACCATAGTATCTCGTCAGATGTCTTGATCCCAAGTATTAGGTCCATGGTATTGACGTGTTATGGTTTTGGACCATGGTATTGAGAGAAGCCTAACCTATATAAGGAGAAGATCATTAGGAAAAGGAAAGTGGTAAGGAATGAATGTCTGATGAAATGGGAAGATATAGTACTTATGGTTATCGATTTGTGATGCTTGGCTCGGGTTGGATATGACAGCAAAGGTATAAGTAATTATCTTTAGATCTGTACGCGGGTTGTCTATGGTGAAAGCGCGTATACACGCAGTTTTGATATAGTCAAGTAGCGTATGCATTATGAGATTTGGTGTTTCAAGTTGTGGTTGATTCTAATGGTTGCTACCGAATTCTGGGCTCTGGTTTGCGTTCTGTGTTTTTGATGACAGGGTTTCAGTGATCAGTATTAGGTGATTTAGAGATTTATGATGCAAGTATAAGTTGATGATTGTATTGTAGTAGTGACTATTTTGTACTTATGGATCCAGTCTGAAAATGTATGAAATGGGGTCCCTGGAAGAAAGAGAAGGTTGTAGCCTTCTGTAGGCCAGCACATAGGTACTAGTATATTGGCTAGTGCAAGAGCTAAGGGGGTTGTAGCTCCCTTCCAGGAGAAGCTGGAGAAAAAGAGGGTTGCAACTATCTATAGGTTGTAGCCTACATGCTGGTAAAGGACTACACCAATACATTGTAAAAGAAGTTTCTTATTAAGGGAAGAAAGAGACGAATTGTAGCAGGTGGTTTTCACCCACATTGGGTTTCCACCTTATATCATGGTGTTCATGTGTGCTTCTTATGTGTGATGATCTGTTCTATTTTACTGCACATGTTTACTTTTAATATGGTTAATAATGTTCTGATGCAATTACTGAAGATAAGCTAACTGAATCATAAGATTATTTCATGTATGCTAATTGCATTTGATACAGTCACATATATACGCGGATATACTGAACTAAAGCTGCGTGTATAATTCTGAGTATGAAAAATTGAAGAGTATCTAATTTGATAATACTGATTCATCCCCCCCTCTCAGTATTATTTCCAACAATTGGTATCGAAGCAGGTTCTTTGATAGAAGCTTGATCGCTTCAAGGAAAGATCCACCAAAATGGCTAATCTAGAAAGAGACGCACACATCAGGCCACCAATTTTTGATGGGAACAACTTTAACCACTTGAAGATAAGGACCACGACATATCTATAATCACTTGGAGTAGAAGTTTTTGGAATCATGGAAGGAAGATACAAATACCGATCAGTAATTCCTATAGATACTGCAAAGTGAAAGCAATATGAGCTCAATGCCAAAGTTGTTACTGTCTTATTGGGAAGTTTGACACAATCAGAATTTATGAAGGTCATGCCTTTCAAATCAGCTAAGGAAATATGGTACAAAATCATTCTAAGCTACGAAGGAGATGAACAGGTAAAAAGAGCAAAGCTTCAAACTCTCAGAATTCGCTATGAAAATCTTAAGATGCATAATAATGAAAGCATAACTAATTACTTCTTGCGTATGGATGAGATTGTAAATTGTATGAGGAATTTGGGGGAAGAATTTAAGGGTTGTCTTAGTTGAAAATGTTTTGAGATCCCTATTTGCTAAATTTTATTCCAAAGTGTTTGCCATAGAAGAAAAGGAGAATCTGCAGAAAATCACCATGTCACAGCTTCACGAAATCTTAACTGCTTTTAAGATGAGAAAATAGGGACCATTAGAAGCCGCAATCGAAGCATCAGGATATATGTCAGAAGAAGAAGATGAGGTAAATTTATTCAAGAATCTTGAATGGGGAATTGGACGGTTCGAAGGTAAGCTACCTTTCAAATGCTTTTCATGTGGTAGAGTTGGTCACTACGATGCTAAATGCCCTCATAACAAAGGAAATATGTCTGAAGAAGGTAATAGAAGCTATTATACCCATGTTAAAAGTAATGACTCATTCAATGGTAGTGAAGACATTAGAAGTCTCATGGCATATGAAAATAAGAACGCAGCAACTGAAGAAGTTACCAAATTAAACGAACAATTGGAGTCAATAACCAGGGTAAGGGAGAAATGGCAGGATATAGTAAAAGATCATAGCATAACAATTCAGAGGCTTGAATCAAAGATCCTCTCTCTAAAAGAAGATCTTGAAAAATCAAAGAAGCGGGACAGAGAAGCTCTTGAAGAAGAAAAACATGAAGTGATCATATTAAAGTAGCAAATGGAAGAAGGAAGAAAAGTTGAAGAAGACCTAAGGAAACAATATCTGGAAAAGGAAGAACAACATCAGGTTGAGGTAAATATCTTAAAAGGTAAATTAGAAGAAAAGGATAAATTGTTGCGATTTCAAGATAGTACTAAGATTTTAGATGACATTCTTGGTAGTTGAAGATCCCCTATGATCAAAACTAGTCTTGGCTTTAATGAATTTGTTGAAGGAGAATCTAGCTCACAAGGTGAGGCAAGAAACTCTAATGAGAAATCTGAAATCCTCAACAAGGAACAACCAAGGAAAGAAAATCCTTTGCTCCTAACTATGGAAGAGATAGACGATTATTTCCTCCACTGACTAATGTTGGATGTTATGTATGTCATAATTTTTGACATGTTGTGGCTAGATGTAGAAGTAGAATGGTTCAAGACCATTACAAAAGATCATCACATTCCAGGTATTTCAGAGGACATTCTTTTGCCTGCAATGCATTTGGAAATAAAGCAATTGATTGCAATAGAAGGAACATGAAATATGTACGATGTTATACATGCAATAAATTTGGACATAAAGCAAGGGAATGTAGGAGAAAATTTAAAAATTCAAAACAAAAGGACCATACATCATCACAGATCCAGGAATTGAAGAAGACAGGATTAGAGATAGAAAGGTGTGACATAACTTAGTTAGCTGACATAACAGACACAGGGGAAACTAAAAGTGAAGAAATTTAGTATTCCATATTTCATATGTTGATATAATGAAGATAAGTGGCATATATACACGAGTTATAGGCTATAGAGTCGCATATATAGAGATCAGAAGAAAAGGCCGCAGAACAGACTCAAGAAATGGTTCGGTCATGATATGTAATGGTTGGCACAGGCTCAGGGGGAGCATATAATTCAAATAATGCATTGTTGGCATTATGGTTAGAATTTTTTGATGAAGTTTATAAAGCTAAATGATACATCTTGTTGTTTGATTAAAGGAATAGTGTTCCAGGTTTGGATGATGATGCTTATGGTGCAGATCATATATGATGTATGATAGTCATGGTCTTGAATGGATTGTTGGTCTTAGAACTTGCATCTTCTCAGGGGGAGCATGGATGGATTGATACAACTTGGCATATACAAAGGGGATCCCAATCAGAGATTTCAATAGGTACTCAGGGGGAGTATGAACAACAGAAGGAAAGAACTTCTTTGTCTACCCTTTGCCCTTGATGTCAAAGGGGGAGAGTGACTTGGTGTGGTGGTTGCCATCAAGTCCAAAGGGGGAGGTTATTGGCATTATGATACAAGTGTTGTCCTTGATGGAAACTTACTCAGAGGTTTGATACAAGTGATGGAAACTTAATCAAAGGATAGTAGGTAAAGAGAGAGATATATGCAGGTTCATTGTGACAAACTCGTGTATACACGCGGGTTAGTCATTAAAAAGGCGCATATGTGTATACACGCACTTTCACGCAAGGAAAAGTGTGTACATGTCGAAAAACTTATGTTTGGTCCATGGTAGTTAGTCCTTGGTATTTGAACCTATGGTTTTGGACCATAGTATCTCGTCAGATGTGTTGATCCCAAGTATTAGGTCTATGGTATTAATGTGTTATGGTTTTGGACCGTGGTATTGAGAGAAGCCTAACCTATACAAGGAGAAGATCATTAGGCAAAGGAAAGTGGCAAGGAATGAATGTCTGATGAAGTGGGAAGATCTAGTATTTCTGGTTATTGGTTTGTGATGCTTGGCTCGGGTTGGATATGACTGCAAAGGTAGAAGTAATTATCTTCAGATCTGTACGCAGGTTGTCTCTGGTGAAAGTGCGTATACACGCAGTTTTGATATAGTCAAGTAGAGTATGCATTATGAGATTTGGTGTTTCAGGTTGCTGTTGATTCTAGTGGTTGTTACAGAGTTTTGGGCTCTGGTTTGCATTTTGTGTTTTTGATGACAGGGTTTCAGTGATCAGTATTAGGTGATTTAGAGATTTATGATGCAAGTATAAGTTGATGATTGTATTTCAGCAGTGATTGTTTTGCACTTATGGATCCAGTCTGAAAATGTATGAAACATGGTCCCTGGAAGAAAGAGAAGGTTGTAGCCTTCTGTAGGCCAGCACCTACGTACTGGTATCTTGGCTAATGCAAGATCTAAGGGGGTTGTAGCTCCCTTCCAGGAGAAGTTGGATAACGAGAGAGGGTTGTAGCTCTCTGCAGGTTGCAGCCTGTGTGCTAGTAAAGTACTGCACCAGTACATTTTAAAAGAATTTTTTTATTAAAGGAAGAAAGAGACGAATTGCAACAGGTGGTTTTCACCCACATTGGGTTTCCACCTTATATCATGGTGTTCATGTGTGCTTCTTATGTGTGATGATATGTTCTATCTTACTGCACCTGTTTACTGTTAATATGGTTAATAATGTTCTGATGCAATTACTGAAGATAAGCTAACTGAATCATAATATTACTACATGTACGCTAGTTGCATTTAAGACAGTCATGTATATACGTGGATATATTGAATTGAAGCCGCATATATAAATTTGAGTATGAAAAATTGAACAGTATTTGATTTGATAATACTGATTCAACCCCCCCTCAGTATTATTTCCAACATCCATTGCATCTTTAGGAAACTCTCAGTTGAGGTTGAAGTTGTGAAAGTCATATTTTTTTGGCCACGAGGATCATTGAATTTATCAACAACTTGCGGTTGGAGGTTTTATTGGTAATTAAAGACAAGGTACTAGTGTTGTCACTGATAGAAATGAGTATTTTGAGAGAAGAGTTTTTCTTAAGGAGAGTTGAGGTGAATTCTAGTGGATCCTTAGTGGCAAGCACTTCCACCTCGATTATGTAATTTTTTTGGTATATATAAGCTTATAAGATATATGTGAAGAGGTTTTTTGATGGAGGATTGAGGCGAGTAAGTGATTGCGAAGTATGGGAAATAGGAGGCCTTTATTCCAACATTATTTCTACCATTTTTTGGATAGGATGAGGAGCAATAGATGAGTGAAAATGTGATGAAGAGAAGAATGATCAAGTGATTCTTTTGGGGTTGAGCCATGGTTTTTTAAAACCATTATGTGTGGTATTATGCATAGGTTGAAACTAGAAAAAATATCACCAGATTTTCACCTCAAATTGGGCCACAAATTGTCACACAAACAATGTATTATAAGTTTAGATCTCTACTAGATCTGCCGATTTTTCACTTCCACTTTCTTCCACAAGAGAAAAGGTCTATCATGATAAACCCTAAAAAAGAAACAAAAGAGTAAGCCTTGTTGATTAAACAATGACCAGCTAACCTAATAATTGCGATAGGAAAATAATGTTATGTTAAACTTATTTTGATTGTAGATTTACAAAATATTTTAGAATTTGACAAATATGAATAAGGTTAAATAAATTATTAATTCAATTCCCACTAGCACAACGAGTTGAGGATGTGATCCAAAGTTAAATAAGAATGAAAAAAATTACAAGTATGACCATAAATATA
>Ga0181456_100067_pt2 | contig 11423 bp, 12 predicted proteins | sample InSIn3SAF170_2_FD_119057 | JGI IMG/M metagenome (GOLD analysis project Ga0181456, IMG submission 119057) | Clean room microbial communities from NASA Spacecraft Assembly Facility at Jet Propulsion Laboratory, Pasadena, California, USA -... ...
GGGTGACCTGGTTTGCTGCGGGCTGTGGGCACAAGCCTTGGCGGACTTTGAGATCCTTGACCACCATGTTTTCAATGACGATATCCTGCTAACTAGTATTTACATTGGAATTTAAAATGGAACGATCGTTTTTGCATATAAAGCCTAGTTAATTTTAATTTTTATACTACCTACACTAACTAGTAGGAGTACTAGCCTGCTTATCCAAAATTTGACTTTTACTGGCAAACCCAGTGCCAAGAGCGGGATAATCCCAGGATTACATTTGTAGGCACTCCGACATCCATTGCTTATGCTACCGACGACCAAATACTTCACGTATGACTGTTTCATCTGCATCGTCCTTAAACGCACGATATACTAATGGCCAGTCCGTCCGCAGGTTCCTTGGCTTCACTGGAAGGGCAGTACCTGTCTGACGGGTTGTCCTTGTTGAAACTTGACTTGGATCAATCCAGGTGCCTGTACAAGTCATACAGCATAGAACGCTAGGTGTATGTGTTGTGGTAGGGTTGACCTCCCGTCCGCAGCGACATGCAATCGGACGCTGAGCCATGATACGCCGCGCTACAAGAGAGTTTGCTCCGTAATTGCTAGCTGTTGCACGGTAGCCTTCCGGAGTGCGTCCAACATGTTGGAGGAATTCGAGGTTTGGTATGCAATCAGAAAAGCACCGCTTGAAGTCTGCGCGAGTACAGCTAAGGCAAGAGTCCTTGATGTTGCGGAGATATCGATTTAGGCATGTACACTCGTTTTGGAACAAGTTCTCTGAATTTGCACGAGCAGGGTAGAGTGCAGCGTACTGAGGATTTTCCACCCTGCTCTTGAAATGGAATATCTCATCCTCAGTACAGATCTTGCAAAGTGGGGTCATGCGACGGCGAGGCATCACCAAAGGTAGGCCTGGTATGTCAGGACTGGAGAGAAAGGATGTGATCTCCCCTGTCAAGCGATCTTTTGTATAGACTGGCTTCCAAAAGACTGGCTGTGCAAGTGTACTCATGATCGAGATGATCTTTCTGCGGCATCGTGTGCATATCCTATACGGCTGCCCATCGGTTGCATGTATATTTGCCTGGTCGGAACAATGAACAAATGGTTGAGGGCATGGACCAAGGCCGAGATGGCTAAACCATGCTCCAAAGTCGCAGTATACAGCATGATTAAGGGCGACAAGTCGAGTATCAGCAGGTGGATAATCTCCCATGGGAGGGGGAAGCATAAGCTCAGTCATTGCTGTAAGCCCAGAAGTTTGTAGAGTGGATCAAGCAATATTCATCTTTGGCTTGGGGCAATAGCTAGCTTATCATATGGGAGTCTGACAAAGAAAGCGGAAACATGGCCGGAAACAGCAGGACATGATGATGTTATTAGTATAATGCTGTAGGAACAAAGGCTGAGAACAAAGAAGTCCTTGATGTTGCAGATGAGGATAGAAGATTGAACAGAAGAAGAAAAGAAAGAAGAAACAACTAGGGGAGAAGTGGATGAGTAGTGATCAGGCTCCATTTGCTACTGATCTATGTCATGGTTCTCAAAGCACTATCCTTTGTGCTGATCTCCCTTGTGCCTCTCATATCATCCATGCTCTCTTGTTACATTGTTTCTGGACCTGTGCCATGATCTAGTTACCATTGTGTTCGCAAGCGCCCTTCATTCCAGCCCAAATGCAGCCTCCACAAGCGCCCTCTTGTCCGTTGTGGTAAGTGGTCTGTACTTCAGCCTCATGGGCATCGTCGACAGCGATGCACTCGACGAAAGGCTGGTCATCAGGCTGGCAGGAGCCACAGTGCTCCATGTGCTCGCCAGTGCTGCTGCACTGGACGATCCAGCCGGCGTATCTGTCGAGGCCAGAGTGGACGTCTGGGTTGGGGATGTCACGCCAGTCGGTAGGGCGGTGGGGGAGCTCAGGGTGAAGCGAGGGGAACTTGGTTGGCTCGTAGCGCTGCTCAGGATCGTGGATGTAGCGAGCGATTTCGGTAGGAAGCAGGTGCTGAGGGACCTGGCGACCTGCGCGGAAGACGTTGCGAAGGTGGGCGAGAGTCATGCGACCGCGAGTGCGCACTGTAATGAAACGTTGTGTCAGTATGGATCAAGTGCAGTGAAGGTGGGAAAGTGGGCGCGAAAACATACAGACGGCCATGAAGCGGTCAAGTTCGGCATTGGAAGAAGACATTGATGCGGTCGAGAAGAGTTATGTTGTTAATGTGCTTTGGAGAGAGAGGGAGAGCGATAGAGAGGGAGCAGCACCAAGAAGTGGAGTGGTTGTAGGAAGAAGAGAAGTTGGAGGAAGAGTGGAAGGGCGGCCTTAATATAGGCAGAGGAGACAAGCGTGTGAAGGCACGAGCAGGTGCGAGTGAGTTGTGAAAGGCGCGTGCAAGCAAGTAACTCGTGAGAGTCGGAGCGGGCACTGTGTTGTCGTTAGACGGAGCGTGAAAGTGAGATCAAACACTGTGTTATTATGGTGTGGAGTGTGAAGTCAGGAGCAAACACTGCGCTTTCGTTGTGCGCAGTGTGAGAGCACGAGCAACTGCTTAGGCGTGAAAGCAAGAGCAAATGCTGTATTGTCGTGGTGCGGAGTGCGAAAGGAGGAGCGAAAACTGAGTCACTGTCTCGGAGGAAGCGAGTGTGAGAAGGCAACGGCAGCTGAGAGAAGTACAATAGCAAGAAGGTGACGGCAGCTGAGGAAGGCTCAACAGCAAGATAGCAGGTGTAAGAAGGCGACGGCAGCTGCGAGAGAAGGCGACGGCAGCTACGAGAGAAGGCGACGGCAGCTACGAGAGAAGGCAACAGCGACTGAGAAAGAAGCAAGCGTAAGAAGGCTTGCTGAGCGAGAGGCAGGTGCAAGCAAGCAGCTGTGAGAAGACGACAGCGACTGAAGAAGGATGCAAGTGCAAGAAGGCAACTGACGGACAAGCAGCTGCGAGAGGGCGATGGCGACTGAGCAAGAAGCGACTAGCATCTCTGAGTGTGGCGGCAGGGAAGTAACTGTGACGGTGAAAAGATGAGTGCATAGCAGCAAGTCAGCACTAGACAGATTGACTGGGTGTTGGTGACTGAGTGGAAGACTTACTAAGGAAGAAGGCAGCCGAGGATGTTAGCTAAGTTGAAAAGACACTAAGGAAGGCTGGATATTTGATTTGTTGGAGGAGAGTTAGTATAGTAGTAAAGAGAGTGGCATTTGGAGCTTTGCTATCTTGTATAAAGCAAAGAAGAGAAAAATCAAAGTAGCCAAGGCACATTCGCCTTTGGGCAAACCAAGCAAAGAAAAATCAAAGTAGCAAGGCTCATTTGCCTCCATGTACTACCTCCCTCTAATATGCCCCAATGCCTTGTTCAAAACCTTCCGATAAAGTACTTCCTGGTGTGGAAGAGCTGATGATCAACCAACATGGTTTAGATCATTGTTGTCAAGTAGTAGGACGCTCAGGAGAAGGCGAACTGGCCCCAGACGCAGTCCACGGCCTTGGGAAGTTGGTACATGACGTGAGGGTCCTCCTGATCCTCCCAGATCTCGTCAAGATCTCCCTTCAGCGAAAGCCAGACCTTGGGGAGAGTAGTGTCGGCATAGGACTGCTTGAACGTAACACGGTTCCAGTTGGTAACAACGACCCACTTGGCGTTGTCGGCGAGTGGAGAGAACAGTCCACCAGAGACCTTCCAGGGAGAAGCGAGAAGGATGGGAGCCATGGCGCGCTGCTCACGGCAGTCGGCACCTCTGATGAAGGCAGTATGGGTCATGACGACAAGGCGACGATCGTTGTGGTTGGTAGCACTGTCGGTAAGAGCGCCGACTTCGACACAGTGGGAACGCTGCTCGTGCTCCATCGATGGGAAGGGCTTGTTTGGAGCGATGTTGTTCTGATCGAAGACCGAGACGGTGAGAGGAGCGTTGGTGACAAGCTCGGCGAGAGTGCCGTCGGGAGTGTTACAGAAGAGACTCTACCGATAGAGCTCGTTGTTCAATCGCACCATGAAGACATCATCCTGGATGTTGTGGAAATGGCCAATCACCACATCGTCTTAGGAATGCCTTGGTTGAAACAACATAATCCAACCATCGACTGGAGATCGAAAGTGTTGAGATTTCAGGGATGCGACTGCGTGGTCGATCCGCGACCTACGCACCGGCAGCGTTCGGTGGTAGATGAGAGGAAAGGGCACAATCAAGCCAGGACAGCATTAGTTGCAGTCACCTCGACTAAGGCATCAATGGAGAACCATGATACCGGCTCCGCAGGCACCGATCTTGGAGGTCAGACGGGCCACGAAGCGAGAGTTAGTGAAGGAAGTCACGCACCTTCTGATATCCCTGGACAATACAGCAAATGGATACGCTTGTTTCAGGAAGAGGCGAACGCAGACGCGTTACCTAGGCATCAGCCGTGGGATCACGAAATACGACTCGAACCAGGGAAGCAACCCACATTTGGACCCATCTATGCGTTATCCGAAAAAGAACTCAAGACGCTTCGAGAATACCTGGACGAGAACCTGGCACGAGGATTTATCCGCAAATCGGAATCTCCTGCAGGTTACCCAATTCTGTTTGCACCAAAGAAAGACGGCAGCTTGAGACTGTGCGTTGATTACCGAAAGTTGAACGATATCACCATCAAGAATCGTTACCCATTGCCGAATATCGAAGAACTACAAGATCGCCTTGCGAAGGCTAAGTGGTTTTCGAAGATTGATCTTAAAGGAGCCTACAACCTCATTCGAATGAAGGAGGGGGAAGAATGGAAGACGGCGTTTCGTACGCGCTACGGACATTACGAGTACCTAGTCATGCCATTTGGACTTACCAACGCCCCGGCTACCTGTCAGATGATGATCAATGACACGCTAAAAGAATACCTGGACAGGACAGTGGTCGCCTACCTGGACGACATCCTGATCTACACAGACGGAGACCTGAAACAGCATATCAAGGACGTACAACAAGTGTTGACCAAGCTTCAAGAACGCAATTTAAAGGCCAACCCGAAGAAGTGTGAATTTCATGTGAAGAACACCGAATTCCTAGGCTTCATCATCGGAGTTGACGGTATCCGGATCGATCCTTCTAAGATCACTTCCATCAAAGAATGGCCAACACCGAAGACAGTCAAAGATGTACAATCATTCCTTGGACTAGCGAACTACAATCGAAAGTTCATTGCAGGTTACTCCCAGACAGCGTTACCTCTCGTAGAGCTTACGAAGAAGGATAATCCATTCACATGGAAAGAACGGCAACAGAAAGCTTTCGAAGCACTCAAACAGGCATGCATCGACGGACCTACTCTAAGAATGTTTGACTCGGGGAAGCCAGTTCACATCGAGACCGATGCATCCGACCGAGCGATTGGAGCATGCCTTACGCAAGACCATGAAGGGAAACGACACCCCGTGGCTTACTACTCGCGTAAGATGACACCAGCAGAACAGAATTATGACATCCATGACAAAGAACTTCTCGCCATAGTCGCAGCCTTACAACACTGGAGAGTTTACGCCGAAGGAGCACCCTCGCTTACTATCCTCACGGATCATAAGAACCTCTTGACCTTTACAACTACCAAAGTTCTTAACCGTAGGCAAGTGCGATGGTCAGAACTCCTCGGACAATACAAATTCAAGATCCAGTACACGCCAGGCAAAGACAACGGCAGAGCGGACGCGCTTAGTAGAAGAATTGACTACATGGAAGGCAAGGAAGCTATACAGCACAGCATCCTGCAAAGAAACAAAGATGGAACCCTCAGCGCACGAGTACAGGAGTTCAATACCGTGTTGCGAATCATGAGAGATGACCAAGAGGAGTTTCCCATCTCACACGACAGATACCAAGTGCCCGAACGACATCAAGAACAATGCATTAGGGATCACCACGACGATCCAATGCATGGACACCCTGGCATTACGAAAACAATGGAAATCATACAACGCAACTTCACCTTTCCACAAATGAAGGCAAAGGTTACGGCATACGTTCAGAAATGTCGTAGCTGTCAGATGAACAAGTCGTCTCGACATGCGAAATATGGAGAGATTCAATTCGTGGATCCACCATTGCAGCCATGGGACGAAGTCACAATGGACTTCATAACTGGATTACAAGGGGCAAAGTCGCTGGACGACCGCTCTTGCAACCACAAGTATGACTCCATCTTGGTGATGGTCGACAGACTGACGAAGTACACACACTTCATTCCCTGCATGAAATCGATTACGGCAGAGGAACTAGCACATTTGGTACTGGACAGATTAATACGATATCACGGAATACCGAAGTCGTTTATTACGGACCGCGATAAATTGTTTACGTCAAACTACTGGAGGACACTCGTGTCTACGATAGGTATCAAACATAAGCTATCGACAGCTTACCATCCACAGACCGACGGCCAGACAGAACGAGCAAATCAGACGCTCGAGGCTTACCTGCGACACTACGTCAACTACGCTCAGGACAATTGGATTGCTTACTTACCTATGGCACAACTGGCGCTCAATCAACAAATCTCTACAACAACAGGGGTTACGCCATTCTATGCTAATTTCGGAAAACACCCAAACATGTTCATGGAGCCAGGATCACAGCATCCATGCGCAGACAAAGCAATGACAACCAGCGATAAGCTGAAGAAGTTACATGAGCAACTGCGACAGAAGATACTATCATCCCAGGACGGTTTGCGACAAAGCAGAAAGAAATCAAAACCGGATCCTCAGCTAAAAGAGGGAGATAAAGTATACTTGCTCACAAAAAACTTACGATCTCAACGGACGACAAGAAAATTGGACCATGTCAAAGTCGGACCATTTTTGATTTCAGAAGTCAGAGGACCAGTCAATTACAAACTCCAACTCCCTGACGATGCGAAAGTACACCCTGTGTTCCATATTTCGTTACTAGAACCAGCCGACTCAGAAACTCCGTTACAGACAACATTCCGTTTCCAGACTGAGGAAGAAGACGAATTTGAAGTCGAACAAATACTGGAACAACGAGGTCAGCGATACCTTGTGAAATGGAAGGGCTACCCACATACAGAAAACACTTGGGAACCAAAACAGAATCTCAAGAACTGCCAGAAGCTTCTGCAGCAGTTCCAGCGGGATCGACATTCCAGAATTCGGAAGACAAGTCGAAACCACCGTCAATAGCATTCCAAGTCTCTGGGCCTAGCGTCAAGCCAGGAGTATTGGCAGAAAACTCGAGTAGGGCAGCGTCGGCCTCTTCTTGTTCGATACCTGCGTATTCTGCAGCCACCGCCTCCTCCTCTTTCTTATCCAGCAGATCCAGCTGTTGACGAAGGCGCATCTCTCGAGCGAACGCTGTTTGCTGTCGCTCGCGCGCCAGATCTGCTTCTTTTCGAGCCTGCTCTTGCGCATGGTACGCATCCTTGATGGCGTCGCGCAGACGCTTGCGCTCTTGTTTTAGGCGATCCCATTCGGATTGCGACACGCGGATGTCGCAACGTTGATTGCGACGAAGACATTCACTACACTTCCCGGACCTGACATGGACCCGGCAGACGCGACCGTGCTTCGCACAAGTAGCACAAGGTTTCACCATTATTGTTCCTCTTTCCTCGATGAATGCGGCGAGTCTTTTGCGACGTTCAGTACTGCTGTTGTCCTTGGGCATAGTGAAGGAAAGCCATGGAATCACCCAAGTGGAAAATGGGATGTGGCAGCTGATTATGTACGTCAGCGTCGGGACGACGCTAGTACAGAAGGGGGATGGTGTTACGATCCTGCCAATGACAGGGTCGCACAGCCTGCTCTGTTGTCCTCCGCACCTTGGCGAAACAGAGCACTCTGCATGAACACGCCATCTGCTCTGCTCTGCTCTGCTGCTCTGCTCTACAGAGCACGACAGAGCACACAGAGCAACATGCATACACTCATTATCTATCAAGTATATAGGTAGGCAGGAACTCAGTAGGAGGTCCTGCGTTCAACTCAATTAGTTATTCCAACAGTCCCTTTGGTTTACACTACACATCATACTACTTGCTTCACTTGCTTGACACTCCTCTTCACGAGTACAAATCCCGTGACTAGTTATTCTACCTAGAATAGTTGGCCATAACAATCTAAAAGCACTATAATAAGAGACATGATTAGTAATTAATAAAAGAAAATTAGGAGTATTAGCATTATGTCTATATATAGACATTCTTTTTAAATGGCGGCTAATAACGATACTTTACTATTAATTACTATAATTAAGCTTAAGATAACACTAAAGAAGCAGTAATAGTATCTAAAAGTACAAAATAGATTAATAGGGTTAATTAGTAATAAGATATTAATACTACTTAGATCTTAGATAAATAGGATCTTATAAGAACTTAATACATAAAGGAACTTAAGATTATCGATATAAATATTATAAAGATAGATTATACACTTTAGTTAAAGTATACTTAATAGCTATAACATCTAGCTAGAAGTAACTATAAGCATCTTATATAGGGTAGCCGACTAGCTAATAAGGATAAATATAAACTATAAGATGCTATAAAGCTTGTTAACTTACTTATTAAGAAATGCGTAGCTAGTCTTTTAATGCTTAATCTTAAGACTTACTATTAGTTACGTAGTATAAAGAAGTTAGAAGTAGATATTAGGCCGCTTATAAGACTATAAAACCTAGAATCTTAGTCTTAATACTTAATATACTAGAAGCAGTTTATCTACTATATCTTATGCATTATTTAGAGTTAGGAGTCCTAACTAATAGGATACTAGACCTTTCACCGAAAGGTCCCCCGGATTTGGTATAGCGGGGAAGCTTGGCAGGCCCAAACAGGAAATTTTGATGTGAAAGATCTCCCGAGAGGCCCATTTTGTAACTCACCTAAATCTTGCTTATTATTCCTAGAAAAGAAGGTAAGTTACAATTCAGGCAGTTCTGCATTAATTGCACTATTCAGAATATTGATACAAGTGCTGGTTAATCATATATTGTTGCTCAAACTTGGTAGTAACAAATTCTGAAGTTCGCCAAGATTAACCCTACAGTCTCTCTACAATAACAACACACTATCTAACATCACATCATCCCTTAGCACTTTGCACTCTATCAAGTCATGATACAGATCCTCTATACAGTACAGTAGGTTTGGTCATTGTCTCTATAGTTGTAGGTACAGCACAGTCATCATTACAGTTGCAGTCGCAGTCGCAGTCGCGGTCGCAGTCGCGGTCGCAGTCGCGGTCGCAGTCGCGGTCGCAGTTGCTAGCTCTTGCAGTTATTATTGCCATCTCTTACACTTGCTTCCTTGCAGTCACTTCCTTGCAGTCTCTTCTCTCTCAATTGCTTTCTCTCTAACCTACACCTGCTTTCTCGCACTTGCTTTCTCTTAGTTGCTTCCTTGCACAGTCTTTTCTCCCTTAGTCGCTTCCTTGTAGTCGCTTCTCCCTTAGTCTCTTCTCCCTCAGTCGCTTTCTTGCAGAGCCACAATCGCTTCCTCGCTCAGTCGCTTCTACGCACTTGCTTCTTTGCAGTCGCTTCCTTGCTCAGTCGCTTCTGCGCACTTGTTTTCTCGCTTAGTCGCTTCCTCGCAGTCGCTTCTACGCACTTGTTTTCTCGCTCAGTCGCTTCCTCGCTCAGTCGCTTCCTCGCACTTGCTTTCTTGCTCAGTCGCTTCCTGCGCACTTGCTTCCTCGCTCAGTCGCTTCTGCGCAGTCTCTTCTCGCTTAGTCGCTTTCTCGCAGTCGCTTCCTTGCTCAGTTGCTTCTGCGCACTTGTTTTCTCGCTCAGTCGCTTCCTCGCAGTTGCTTCCTCGCTCAGTCGCTTCTGCAGACTTGCTTCCTTGCAGTCGCTTCCTTGCTCAGTCGCTTCCTCGCACTTGCTTTCTTGCTCAGTCGCTTCCTGCACACTTGCTTCCTTGCTCAGTTGCTTCTGCGCAGTCTCTTCTCCCTTAGTCGCTTCCTTGCAGTTGCTTCCTCGCAGTCGCTTCCTTGCTCAGTCGCTTCTGCGCAGTCTCTTCTCGCTCAGTTGCTCCTTTGCCAACCTCTTCGACGTCAGAAACTTTCTTGCCCTGTCGCTCTCTCTCTCAGTCGCTTCCTCGCTGTCACCTTCTCCCTCGGTCGCAGTCGCTCCTTCGCCAACCTCTTCGACGTCAGAAACTTTCTTGCTCTGCTGCTTTCTTGCAGTCGCCCTCTCCCTCAGACGTTTCTCTGTTAGTCGCTTTCTCCCTCAGCCGCAGTCGCTCCTTCGTCAATTTCTTCTCCCTTGGCTGCTCCTTGCAGTTATTCTCTTGCAGTTGCCTTCCCACACTCAACTTCTTCCTCAGCCGCCGTTGCCTTCTCGCACTTGGCCTTCCTAGCTGCCGCAGTTGTTCTCGCACTCGGCCTTCTCAGCTGCCGCAGCCGCCTTCTCGTAGTCGTCTCTTCATCTGTCGCTTCTTCCTTAGCTGCTGTTGCCATCTTTCATCTCTCGGGGTTCCTCTCGCCTTCTCTCTTCGCCGCCGCCATCGCCTTCTTCTCTCCTAACTGCTGCTGTCGCCTTCTTCCCTCCCAGCTGCTGCGGTCGCCTTCTCTCTCAGCCGCCGTCGCCTTCTTCTCTCTCAGCTGGCGTCGCCTTCTTCTCTCTCAGCTGGCGTCGCCTTCTTCTCTCTCAGCTGGCGTCGCCTTCTTCTCTCTCAGCTGGCGTCGCCTTCTTCTCTCTCAGCTGGCGTCGCCTTCTTCTCTCTCAGCTGGCGTCGCCTTCTCTCTTAGCCGCTGCCATTGCCTTCTCTCTTGGTTGCTCTCCTACAGTTGCTTCTTCTACATGCTACGACTCCGAACCTTTGGCTCGTTCTCCATGCCACGACTCTGCTCTTTCTGATCGTCTTCTCCTTGCCACGACTCTGAACCACTGTCTTGCCTTCTCTTATTCTAGGTCTGAGCTTCTGGCCTGTCTTCTGCTGAACATGTCTTACATGCTTACTCTGCAGTGAATCTGTCTCACAGTCCTCGCTCCGCTCTTCCGCACTGCTTACACTTCTTGCTCTGCACTGAACCTGGCCCACATCTTCCGCTCCGTTGTCTCACATGGCCCTTACTCCGCTCTAGGTGTTGTTCATGTGGATTTCACAAGTTAGAGCCAACATCACCTCGCAAGCAAACGTCACCTTCACACGAGCTCCGGCCTCACATGCTGCCAACACCTTCAGCAATCCCCAACACACTCTCACAGTCTCACATGCCAGTCGCTGCTGCCTGCCAGTGCCAGCTATAAAACTATTCCTTCCTTCCACCTCCCACCTTCTCCCTTTCCTCAACATCCACACCAGACTTTGACACTTGCCTCTTGCTTTGTCTACCTCTTCTGCCTTTGCCTTCTTCAATCAACATCAACATCAACCCACACTTGCCTTGCGCAGTCTTCAGTAAGTCATTGCACATCTTTCTCTTACCCTCTCTCTCTCTCTCTCTCTCGG
>Ga0181456_100083_pt1 | contig 11344 bp, 7 predicted proteins | sample InSIn3SAF170_2_FD_119057 | JGI IMG/M metagenome (GOLD analysis project Ga0181456, IMG submission 119057) | Clean room microbial communities from NASA Spacecraft Assembly Facility at Jet Propulsion Laboratory, Pasadena, California, USA -... ...
CAACCAGTGCGGCAACCTGGCAAAGGGTGAAAAAATGCCGTCATTAAAGTTATTTGCCACTATCGGTGTAGGCGGCGTTCTTATGCTTTTTATTGGTAATGGTGCAGTTACCTGGGCCGAGCAATATTTGCCGTCAGGACTTGCCGCCATTGTTGTTGCTACTGTACCCCTTTGGTTTATTGTGCTTGATAAAAAACAATGGAAATTTAATTTTTCCAATAAATTAATTATTCTTGGCTTTATCACAGGCTTTGCAGGAGTGTTGCTGTTATTTGCAGGAAAAGGAACTGTTGATTTTTTTGATGACAAATTAAAATTGATAAGCTTTTTTGTTCTTATTGGAGGAACGATCGGCTGGGCAACCGGTTCTTTATATTCCAAGTACAAAAAAGTGGATGCATCTGTAACTATGAAAGCTGCAGTTCAGATGCTGGCAGCAGGCATCGTAGCTTTACTGACAGGGTTGCTTACGAATGAACAGGATGGATTTGTTGTAAAAAATATTTCACTCTCATCCTTGCTCGCACTGCTCTATCTTATAATAATGGGATCGCTGGTCACTTATATGGCTTATATCTGGCTGCTTAGTGTAAGGCCGCCTTCTCTTGTGGGCATTTATGCTTATGTAAACCCGGTTGTGGCTGTTTTTTTAGGCTGGCTGATAGCCGGTGAAGCGATCACAACTTACCAGGTTGCCGCACTGGTTGTAATTCTTGCGGGAGTGATACTGGTTAATTTTTCAAAAGAAGAAAAAAAAGCAGTTTCAAGTTAGCATTTGTTTGAAAATTATAGAAATCACTGAATTTCAGGCTGAAGCTGCCCAATGGTTTGCATGTGAACGTAATGCGACGCAACAAATGATTCCATGAAAAACAACTGCCGGTAACCAAAATTCAATAATTTGAAACAGTATTTTAAACAACTGATGATAATTTGTAATGAATTAGTACATCTTATTATCACGTTATAACCTCATTAACTATAATTATAGTAAAAGCATTTGTAAAAATGCTTTTACTATAATTTCTTATTAAAAATGTTCTTTTGTGATGGCCTCAAAAGGGTTATTTTACCTTCTCCCGCAAATTCTGAAACATAAATATCACCATTTCTTGTGTCTTCTGTCAGGTCTAAAGGATCTACAAAGCCTGAAAAGCCTTTTATTGAATAACCTTCTACAGCACTTATAATATCATTTTTCGGGCCTCCGGGAGTGAGGGTCATAATATCGTCGTGCTGGCTATATCTTACTACCAGCAGCTTTCCTTTCAAAGCTCCTCCAAAAGTGTTACTCTTATATTCTATGGCGCCATTTGGAGAGGTATTATTGTGAAAATCGAAGGCAAATCCTTTCCAGTTAGGATCGGGCAATGTGCCGACAGGATAAAAACTGACTTCTGACGGATCTAATTCAGGAGTCGGGTTTCCACCATTCATTACATACTCACCCCTTAATGGATTAGGATGACCATAAAAACCTCCCTTAACAATCCGGAAAAGAAAATCTTTCTCTGTTTGCTGCACAGAAGATAACGCAGGAACAGAAGGTCCATTGTAAGTGGAGCCATCAGGCCTGCGGGTGCCTTTTTCGGAAGCAGGCGTATTTCCGCCAGCCGCAGAGCCGTTTGTAGGCAGATAGAGACTGCCATTGCTATGCCATACCAAATCATACGCGTTACGGATTCCTGACGCATAGATCGTTAAAGGTGCATTGGGTGCAAAAGGATTATAGCTACCGCCGCCTTCACTGCTTTTAGCATCGAGAGGAAGGGAAGACAACTTTGAAACATCCAACCTGAGAACTGCTCCTGAAAGTAAATTCTCCTCTCTTGAGCCCCATGTATTATCTGCTCTTCCCATGGCAGTGTTGCTGCCCTGTGTAAAATATAAAGCTCCGTCAGGCCCGAATGCAATACTGTTTGTAAGATGATCTTTTGCAGATCTTGGAAGATTTATCACAATATCCTGCACATTCTTTAAATCGGGTCCGCTCAGCCGGCTTAATCTGCCATCCCATTCAGGTCCATTTAAGAATACAAAAGTGCTGTGTGTAACCCAAACGACCAGGTTAGTGGCGGTGGCTGACGGGTCAAAAGCAAAACCTATGGCAAGTCTTTTTGTTCTTGTTCCATATTCATCCTGCAGAGAATATAGTACTTCAGGATCTTTCAATGTGCCATCATGATTTATTACAAATCTTTTAATTATCCCGTCTAATGATAAAGCATACAATTTTTCGTCAGGACCAATAGTCAGGGTAGTATATTGGCCTTTAGTCTGCGGCATTTCTATTTTATCAAACTTTGCAGACACAAGAGCAGCGGAAGACTGTGCCCCGGTAGTGAACGTGCCGGAATAAGGAATAAATGAAGAGTCGGATAAATCCTTTACGCCTGCAGTGACAGTAAACCTGTAGGTAGTACTGAGTTTTAAAGGAGCATCAGGCGCTAAAATTATGGTATCGCTTTCTGGATTGCATTTTACATGCGACGGCACTATCGCCCCTGATACTTCTTCGGTAAGATATACTGTTGACGCAGAAACAGTAGTATTATTAATTCTGCCGTTTAATAGTTTCAGCACATTGGTAGATACTGAAGTGTATTCAGTTACATTTCCAGAAGTGTTGTCAGGATTTATAGAGGTTATATAAGGCCTTTTAGTGGCAGACGGATAAACTGAAACTGTATTTAGTTTGGTGTTTGCCCCACCTGAAGCATCTATTGTTAAGCATCCGTCGGCTACAGTAACAGTAACAGTAGCAGATTTAAACTTATTTTTAGCCGTAGGAACAAAATCTTTTATTGCGTTTACACCTTCTACATTTATACAATGTCTGCTGTTGGTTTGCAAATCATCACCCACAGTTACCGTTACATCATAATTTCCGTTTGCAATATGCGCTTCCCATACTCCTTCCGCAGGTGTTCCGGCATTTTTTCTGTTATTTCCCGGCATAGCTATAAAAGTAGCCAGCAAAATATCTGACGGTGAATTTCTTTTATACCCGTTTTTAGTAAAATCAAGGGGTTTTTTATCAGATCTTCTTATCCATCCATAAGTATATCTTCTTCCAAATTGATCAGAACTGTGGAGTTCGAAAGGTTGCCCGTAGTCGCGCAACCAGCCCAGAGGAGGTATTGAGCCTGAGTCCTGAAAATTAATCTTTAATGTAGTTATCTGCTTATTTGATTTCGGAAAATAAGAAATACTTAAAAGAAATACGGCTAAACAGCCTAATAAAAGCAATCCTGACAGGGAATTCTTCCGGAGAAGCGGATATACTTTTTTAACTATAGGACGTTCTTCAAAATGTCTCTTTTTACCTTCTTTCTTTATTATTTCAAACCCAACACTCATAATAATTTGCTATGTAGATTTAAAATGCACTTTTTTTAAACACTATTTACAATTTTTTTCCTTATGATATTTTCAATAAAAAACTTTTGACAGTGAAAGTACTCATAAACATTTAATAAATAGAAGTGAAAATCAAGTGCTGGTTTAATATTATACCTGTTATTTTATTTTTTTACAGAATAACCAGTAAATTCTTTTTTTATAAATAATCTTTCTTTCACTAAAATCCGTCATCCTAAAACTAAAACGCTGCTAAAATTTTCCTTACTAATTACGATATTATTACAATCATTAGTATGATGTTAATAAAAAAAAGTTGCTTTTAATTCTACAATGTTTTCTTGTTTCACTGCCTGCATTCTTATTAAAATATAATAAAATCAAAAAATCCTATTCTTAACGCCATTTTAAACACTTAATTGTCTTTTCAGTCTTAATTCGTAATAATTATATTTTATAAAAAACCAAAATCAATTATAATGTCTATAAAAAACTTATGCCTCTTGCAGATAATGCAACTTAATATCACCTTTAAGCATCATTATTCTACAAAATTGTAAATACAGCTTATTGAACAAAAAAGGTTTGTAAAACAAAGCAGAAAATAATAATAACGCTTTTATTCCTATCAAGATCAATGCTTTACAAAAGCATTTTATTTTCAATTCTGTGTTTATTTAAAATCTTAAAAATAAATAAAATCTTGCAGGTTAAAATAATTCAGAATATTTTCGCGTTTTACTGCCATATATCCTGATTTTTATTCAATCTGTTTTTTTAACCATTTCAAATTGTTTATCATTATTTACACAACCAATGAAAAATTACTTTTTCAATTATTTTAAGGCATTATTTCTTATTATTTTTATGGGCAATTTCCTTTTTTCCTGTACAAGCACAAAAAAGATTGCATATTTTAATAATCAACCTGAAGGGATTTATGCTAATAAAACACCGCTGATACAGCAGAATATAGTTCCAAATGATTTGTTAAGTATTACTGTAAGCAGCCTAAATCCGGAAGCAACTGCTATTTTTAACAACAGCAGCGTTTCTTCAGCCCCTACAGCAGGAGCAACGGTCAAAAATGCAACCGGTTATCTTGTGGAGCAGGACGGGACGATAGAATTTCCACTTTTAGGAAGAATACAGGCAGCCGGATTGACAAAAACAGAGCTTGCTGAATTTCTTCGAAAAACCCTGGAAGATAAAAAGTTATTAATTGACCCGATAGTGGTAATTAATTTTCTTAATTACCGGGTAACAGTATTAGGGGAAGTAGCTCGTCCTATGGTGGTAACAGTGCCTAATGAAAAGATTTCTCTGCTCGAGGCAGTAGGTATGGCTGGTGATCTTACCCCTTATGCCCGGAGAGATAATGTGTTGCTTATAAGAGAAGAAAATGGTAAACGGTTATTAAAACGAATTAATTTAAATTCCGGAGACATTTTCAATTCACCTTATTATTATCTCAAATCCAATGATATTATCTACGCTGAACCTAATAAAACAAAAGCATTTAGTACATCCGGGTTTAGAGAAGTTCTTCCTTTACTATTCAGCTTTATAACTATAACAACTCTTGCAGTATATAGATTAAACAGAAAATGATAAATAACAATTCAATGAATACCGAACAGAATTTAGAAAATCAGGAATCTTCCTTTTTGGAAGAAGTAAGCTACAAGTATATGCCTTACTGGCCCCTGTTTATATTCTTTGTTGCAATTTTTATTGCAGGCGCCTGGGCATATCTTTCTTACACGAATCCGCAATATCCTGTAACGGCAACCCTTTTAATTAATGATGAGAAAAAAGGTGCAGATGAAACAAAAATAGAAGAATCAATCAATCTGCTTACTTCAAACAAAGTAGTAGATAACGAGATAGAGGTTCTTCAGTCAAGAAGAACAATGAGCGATGTAGTGGACAGCCTGCATCTGTATGCCCCTGTGTTTGTAGAAAAAAAATTCAGCGCACCTACTTCTGCGTACACCTTTTCTCCTGTGGCAGTAGAAGCTGCTAACCCGGATAATATTTTAAAAGAAACTGATTCTATTTATTTTAAATTTGACTCTGCCAGGCAACAAGTCACTGTAAACTCTAAGGCTTATCCGCTAAACCAGTTTGTGTCTACGCCTTATGGAAATTTAAAGTTTATAAATAATCCCAGGTATATTTATCCTACTGACAAGCCTCTTTATTTTTCTTTAATACCACCTAAAAAAGTTACAAATTCACTTCTTAGCAATTTGGTGGTCACAGCTTCTACCAAAACATCAAGTGTAGTGGATTTAAATTTTACTGACGAGGTGCCTGAGAGAGGCGAAGATGTTCTAAATACACTGTTAGACAGTTACAAAAACGGCAACATAAAATATAAAAATGACCTGGCTAAAAATACTATGGCATTTGTTGATGAAAGATTAAAAGCCGTTGGAGGGTCATTAAGTGCAACAGAAAAACAAATTCAAAACTTTAAATCCAACGAAGGAGCCGTAGATTTAGGTGAACAGGGAAGATTGTATCTGCAAAACGTAAGCGGTAATGATCAACAACTGGCCCAGGTGACTCTGCAATTAGAAGTTTTGGACCAGGTAGAGAAATATGTAAATAGTAAAAACAATTCTTCAGGGATTGTACCAAATACTTTAGGTATAGATAATCCTATATTAAATAAGCTGGTGAATGATTTGTACACATTAGAAACAGAATATGAGCGACTGAGGAAAACAACCGGCGAAAATAACCCTATGGTGACTTCATTGGCCGCTCAAATGGATAAAATCAGGCCAAGCATATTAGAAAATATTCATAATCTCAGGACTAATCTTGAAACAAGCAAAAATAATTTAGGCGTTACCAATAAAACGTATAACTCGACTTTGCAGGCTTTGCCTCAAAAAGAAAGAGAACTGGTAAGCGTAAGCAGAGACCAGGCAGTAAAAAACAGCGTGTACGCCTTTCTACTACAGAAAAAAGAAGAAACAGCGCTTGCTTACGCTTCTAATGGAGATAATAGCAGAATTATAGCATCAGCCCAGGCAAGCACCACTCCTGTAAGCCCTAAGAAGAGCATTATCCTTTTAGCCGCAGTCATACTTGGTTTAACAACCAGCATTTTAATTGTTCAGGCTAAAGAATTGTTCACCAATAAAATTTTATTCCGTTCGCAGATAGAGGATTATACTCGCATTCCTATTGTTGGTGAAATATATTATTTTAAAGATAAGAAAGGGCCTTTTTTGAAAGGACAGAACAACCGGGTATTCCAGGAGCAGTTCCGGCAATTAAGAGCTGCTGCAGGATTATTCAGCAAAACAAATACGAAAAAGAAGATACTTGTAACATCCAGCACACCTGGCGAAGGCAAAAGCTTAATCAGCGCTAATCTTGCTTTAAGTCTTTCCCGTTCGGGTAAAAAAGTTGCCTTGTTGGACATGGATATTCGTAACCCGCAGTTTTCCAGAATTTTCAAGTTGAATAATTCTGCAGGTATTGCAGGATTTTTAGAAGAAGACATCGAGCCAAACGAAATTGTTGAAGAAACTGAATTTAACAATCTTTATGTGCTGCCTTCAGGTGTTACAAAAGCAAATCCTACAGAACTTCTTTTGAATGGTAAATTAACCGACCTGTTCAATTACCTTGACGAAGAGTTTGATTATGTAGTAGTTGATTCATCACCTGTAAGCGTAATTACCGATGCATATATTTTATCAGACTTTTGTGACTTAACTCTTTACGTTGTGCGGCACAAATACACACCAAAAACCTTTATCAAAACCCTTGACGAAACAAACAAATTTAAACCATTAAAAAACTTAGCAATAGTTTTTAACGGTATTAAACCAAGAGGTTTTATAAAAGGCACTTTTGGATATGGATATGGCTATGGCTATGAGAATAAGTATAACGAAAAATACCTGATTTCATAAGAACACCAGTAAGACAAAGAGGCAAAACCCAAATAGTTCTTTGATTATATTTATAAACAATGGATGCTATTGAGCGCCTTAACAGTGCCTGGGATAGTGCGAGTAGTGCTTTGTATGCAAGAGTTGTTGCGGCAGAAGTAGCAGGCTACTCCAGGTCACTCGTTGGGAGTTTAGTAGCATCGTCATTGCTTAACAGCACCCAATTTCTCAGATATACAAAAAGAAAAAGTAATAAAAAGCCAACAGGGATTTTACAAAACAGAGCAGCTTTTTGCCTTACAGCAGGCTTTAATGAATATATGTTTTATTAGTACGGTGATGCCATGATAACTGATGCTGGTTCCCAAAAAAATACTTCTGCAATGAGAACATTTTCATTTATTGCAATTTGAACAATTTCTCTACTTTTACTGCCCAGCAAAATTTTTAGTTTATTATGGAAGAAATTGCAGCAGAAATAAGTCGTTTGTTTTTTGCTCTTAAACAAAAGAAAGAGGACAGGATTGAAAAGCTTCCGCAATCGGGCAGCGACAGGATCTACTTTAGAATTTATGCCGGTAACGAGACTTATATCGCTACTTTTAACCTGAATATTAAAGAAAACGAGACATTTATTTATTTCTCGTATCATTTCAGAAACAACGGATTGCCTATGCCACAAATCTATACGGCAAACGAAGAAAAAACTATTTACCTGCAGGAAGACCTTGGAACAGAATGTTTGCTGGATAAACTGGAGAAGCATGGTTATAACAATTATACGTATAATTTGTACCGGCATACATTGCGGGAGTTGGCCAGGTTGCAAATAACAGGCGACCGGAAACTGGATTATAACCGCTGCCTCACAGCCAAAGAATTTGGTAAACAGGCAATTATGAGTGATCTTTTATATTTTAAATATTATTTTTTAGATACGCTCAAAACGCCTTATGACAAGCAAGCTATGCTTGATGATTTTGAAACATTAAGCAATTACCTTAATAACAGCAGCTATAAATATTTCTTATTCAGGGATTTTCAGAGCAGGAATGTAATTGTAAATAATGATAAGGTTTATTTTATAGATTACCAGGGCGGGATGAAAGGCGCATTGCAATATGATGTGGCATCTTTGCTGTGGCAGGCAAAGGCAAACCTGGACGAAGACTGGAAAGATACTTTGCTAAACGGCTACATGGACGAGGCGGAACTGCTGCTGAATGAAAAGATTGACAGGGAGTTATTTCTGAGCCAGTACAATGGTTATGTTCTAATACGTTTATTGCAGGTGCTGGGTGCTTATGGTTTCAGGGGATTGTTTGAGCGCAAGGCTCATTTTTTAACAAGCATTCCCCTGGCTTTGCGTAATCTTAAGTTTTTCATTAATCAAAAAAAAATAGATGTCAATACGCCAGAGTTTGACAGAATGCTGAAGCTTGTTGTAAGTGACGAAATTATATCAGGATTTGAAAACGTAAGAGCAGATGAAAATACACCTTTGGTTGTAAAAATATATAGTTTTTCGTATAAAAAAGGATGGCCTGCAGATGAAACAGAAAACGGCGGCGGATTTGTTTTTGACATGCGTGGCATTTTAAATCCAGGCAGATTTGAGGAATATAAGTGGCTGACAGGCCGCGACAAAGAAGTGAAAGATTTCCTGGAGCAAAAGACAAGAATGACAGATTTTTTAAACAGTGTTTTTAATATTATTGATATTTCTGTTGAGGATTATATTAAGAGAGGTTTTTCAAGCCTGATGGTGAGCTTTGGCTGCACCGGCGGGCAGCACAGAAGCGTATATGCCGCTGATGCATTGGCAAGGCATCTGAAGAATAAATTTGGTGTAAAAATTCAAATTTGTCATACAGTGCAGGAAGCAAAAAACTGGGTTAATGCGCCTGTGCTTAACGGGGAAGAGAGAGCGTCTGCAGAGTCAAAAAACATTTAAACATGGCAAAAAATGCCTTAGATATCACTGGTAGCGACTCTCCTTTCAGCGGGTTAGGAGCCATGATTTTAGCGGCAGGGCTTGGCAGTCGTTTGAAGCCATGGACAGACAAGCATCCAAAGGCGTTGGCTAAAGTAAATGGCAAATCACTTCTGCAGCACAATATTGAATATTTGCAGAAATATAAAATAAAAAATGTGATAGTGAATGTTCATCACTTTGCTGAACAGATAATTGAAGCTATCAGAAAAAATGATGGCTGGGGAAGCAGGGTTACTATTAGTGATGAAACAGAAGAAGTGTTGGAAACGGGCGGCGGATTTTTAAAAGCAGAACCTTTTCTGCAAGATGTAAATCCGATAGTTTTAATGAATGTGGATATACTCACCGACCTTAACCTTGAATCTATGATAGGGTATCACCAGGAGAAAAAACCGTTGACAACCTTAGCCACCACCAACCGGGAAACTTCAAGGTATTTTTTGTTTGACGAAGGAAATAATTTGTCCGGATGGAAGAATGTGAAGACGGGTGAAGAAAGACCTTACCTCCGACCCCTCTCCAGAGGCAGAGAGGAGAAAGCAGCCTCCCTGCCAGAAAATGTAATGCCGAGAGCTTTTAGCGGAATACATATTATCGAATCAAGAATTTTTTCTTTGATAAAACACCGTGGAAAGTTCTCAATGGTAGATGTATATCTTGACCTGATGAATGATCAAACAATAAAATCTTTTGATCACTCTGAAACAAGATTTATAGACGTGGGTAAGCCTGAAAGTATTGCCAAAGCAGAAGTGATGTTTGGATAAATTTAATCAGGAAATAAAATTAATTTAAGCAGCCTTATTGCTAAAATCTACATGTAAGTAATAATTAGCTAATAACTCATTCAATTGTTGCAAAAACTGCAATCTCTGCTTTTCATATCCGGTAATAACAAGCTGATCAGAATTTGACTGAGATTGATGTAATGAAATTAATTCATTAACCTTATCAATTAAGTCTAACAAATCTTTGACTGCATTTTGGATATTATTTTTTTCAGAAAGACTCATATATCAAAATTAATTTGAAAAAAACCTTTTTCAAATCTTTTTCCTGTTTCTAAATTTCTTTTTGAATAAGAGAAAAACCACCTGAAAAAATCAAGTAGCTGGTATAAAAAAGTATTGTGGTTTTATCCTGCAATATCCCACACTTCTCTCCCGCGCAACAACCTATCTAAATCTCCAAAACCTTTTGAAGCAATAGTTTCCTCAATTTGCATTTGCATCACATCTTCATAGCAAGCTCTGTGGGTTTCATAAAACACGCCAAAAGGCCGTGGAAAATGAGCGCCCTTCTGCGGATCATCAAACATGCGGGTCAGTATCTGCGCTTTATAAAAGTCGTTCTCATCGTGTATCCACAAATCATCGTAACCTATGCCATTGCCCAACTGCACTACTGCAGGCCGCAGTCCTTCCAGCCTGATGCCTTTGTCTTGCGCAGCGCCAAAAATTAATGGCTTGCCCTGCTCGAGAAATAAAGCTTCTTCTGTTTTTGAAGATTTCTCGGTAAAAATTTCAAAAGCGCCATCGTTGAAAATATTGCAGTTTTGATATATTTCAAGAAAAGAAGCGCCTTTGTGCTGGTAGCTTCTTGTCAGCATCGCCTGCAAATGTTTTGGATCACGGTCCATGCTGCGGGCAATGAAAGTGGCGTCTGCACCCAAAGCAAGCGCCATCGGGTTAAACGGATGATCTATACTGCCCAAAGGAGTGCTTTTCGTTACTTTTTGTTTTTCGCTGGTAGGCGAATACTGGCCTTTTGTTAAACCATAAATCTGGTTATTAAACATCAGCAGGTTCACATCAAAATTTCTTCTTAACAAATGTATCGTGTGATTTCCCCCAATGCTCAGACTATCGCCATCGCCGCTTACTATCCACACGCTTAATTCAGGCCGGCTGGCTTTTAAACCACTTGCAATTGCTGTTGCCCTGCCATGAATGCTGTGCATACCATACGTGTTCATATAATATGGAAAACGGCTGCTGCAGCCAATTCCGCTTATAATTACAATATTTTCTTTTGGCACTCCAATACCTGGCATAATCTTTTGAACCTGCGC
>Ga0181456_100086_pt1 | contig 11267 bp, 4 predicted proteins | sample InSIn3SAF170_2_FD_119057 | JGI IMG/M metagenome (GOLD analysis project Ga0181456, IMG submission 119057) | Clean room microbial communities from NASA Spacecraft Assembly Facility at Jet Propulsion Laboratory, Pasadena, California, USA -... ...
ATTAAAAAAATTTTTTTTTTTAAATATTAGCTTCAGAGTAGAATTGATCATAAATTACATTAAACTTAGGCTCATAGGCTTCCACTTTTTGAATGTAGAACCTTCTTTAGAGAGGGAAAAACAAATAATTCACTGAGATGGGAAATTTTCAATTTATTATGCAAATGGAAAAGGCACAGGACAAAAAATTAGGTTTTTTAATCAGTAAGAATAATGGCGGATAAACTCCCTACGATAATAACGAAGAGCCAGGAAAAAGAAAAAAAAAAACTTGAAAAATGGATTGAAGCTACGGTTTTATTAAACTAATAGCAGAAGACTCAAAACGATATGGGGTAAAAAAAAAATTACATAACTCGAGTTTGCCATCCCAGCGAAAACTGTTTTTATCGTGCTTGGATCGATTAAAGAAAATATAAAGTTTTTGTAATTAAAGGTCATCTGCTTACATATCAAATTTTTTATTTTCATCTCAGACCTTGTAATTTATATATAAAGAACCATATGGCGTGACATATTAACCTAACTGCTTTGGTAATTTGCAACCATAACATTTTAAAAAAGCTGCAGCTTAACACATCAAAAAAAAAAAAAACCATGCACGACCCGTAATGAAGTTATAACTTATCATAATTTATCAAAGCGACTCAAAAAAATTACCCCTTTGGGAATATCCTCCTGCTCAAATTCCTTATCAATTTTTTTTTACTAAAGCGCAAACATTTTGAAATGGAGCTTCGAAAGCTATAAAATCCGTAGTTAATTCCGGATGGTTGATTTATAATCCATTTATCATAAAATCGAATGTTACAAAGAACTATCTCAAGGTATAAAACTATTCTCCTCCCCTGTCTAAGCTTCCTCGTCATCCTGTTTCGGAAACCGTAATGTACATCCGGATGATTTGATTGGTTATTCGAATTTATATTGTAATTAACTCGAGATTAGTTTGATAATTAACTTTGGGTAAAATATATATCGCAGCCTTTGAAGATCGTTTCACTGTTTCAGCTACTGTGGGGGAATACGTGCTTTTATTGTATTATGGTTCCGGTGTTTTCGCAAAGTGAAAATAATCATTGGGATCGAATAAGAAAAAGGATGAGGAACGTGAATGAATGCCAAAGCTGTTGTGTTAAAAAGAAAAAAAACAAACACTCAATAAACATATGGCTCACTCTTACAGAGAACCAAATACAAATAAACCGTCTGAAATAAAATGCGCCTTGTTTTTTGTTTAAAACATTTTTAGATTTTTTCATGTTACAAATTTCTTTTTCTACAGTGAGTTTTTTTTGTGTTAATAGAGACATTTATTATGATTTTTGTCGCATGTCGCAAAAATTTTTCCTTTGAGTTAAAATATTAAGTGAAAGGTGTTTCAAAGAAGTCCCATTTTGTCAAATTAATTGCTGAAAGAAAATATAGCTGTCAAGCAAGAACCGACATGAAGCTTATTGGCAGACAATATTTAGATTTTAGGCCGTAAAAGAAATTTCAAAAAGATCAGTTTCAGCTTCGTGTAAAAAAAAAAAAAAAAAATATTAAACGTGATTTGACCTTGACGTTGTTTGACTGAAACGGAGCAGTCAAATCATGGAATTGACTCCTAAAAAAAATTTTAATGGATATGAAATTTTAAACAAGGGCACGTGAGGTCGCATTGTCAACTTCATTTGTCTTTATTTGCAGCCTCGCGGGTTTGAAAAATTAATTACAGGGTTTTGCTTGCAGCATTTTAAAGTCCATTAACATTTTTGTAATTATTTTTCATTTTCAAAATGACTGAATTTGTTAACAAAGCTAATATACCTTTACCAGATTTCAAACGATTATAAAAGTCGAAAACGACCTTAATTAAAACTTAATAATTTTTTAAAAGGCAACAAAAAATCCGAATCAGAAAAAAAATTTCCAAAAACTGCATGCAAAATTCTGTGAAGTAATTAACCGATATCCTATTTGTTATGGCGCATTGCAGTTGTTAATACTCTGGGCGGGAAATTCTCACATTTCCTTAAGGCATTTAAAATAAAAACTTTAAGCGCTAAAAGTTTATTTGTGAGAAGATTTTCGTACTTTTATAACCTTTAAATAAGTTGTAGAATTTTATTTTTTGGCAACATAATCAAATTATAAGCGATTTAAGCAGAAACAGCTATTCCTCTATCGCGTATTACATCATCCGCTAGAGCCTCCTCTTAATACCTCGAAGTCAAAACCACATAAATCGTATGGTAAAACGAAAAAGGATATTTCTTGAAAAATCTCACACGAAAGCTTGAAGGGAAATTTTATAATTAAAACTGTTTCTGACACGCTTGTCCTTTTTTTTGGCAGCTAATTAAAAAAATTTTCCCCACCGTTAAAATCACAATCCCAAATCCCCTTTTTACCTGACCAAGATGTAATAATTTCCGGTTAACATGTCACATGTCACAAAATAGTTTAGGCTTATCTAACCCTTTCCGATTGAATAAGCCGTGACGTTTTCTCTAAGAAAACCCCTCAACCTTAAAGAAGTTTAATTTTTCAGCAATATTGACGCTCATAGACAACCTGGTTTTGAATTATTGCTGACTAACGCCGAAAACTTGGAAAGCACTTAAGCTGATGGATTAGCATGAAAGAGAGGGAGGATTTACCCGTTTTTAACTTTCTCGACCTTTATTCTTACAAGTTTACAGTTTAAACAAGGATTTCATCTCCATCGTTTTATGATATATGTTCTTAAGTCTCTAAGGGAATGTTAGATGCGATAAGGAATTTAAAAACTTAGATAAACTGAAACGGATAGAATTTAAGCGTGAAATTATTTCGTGTAGGTTTTACAGCAATTATACAAGTAAAGCGGGAAAAACATAATCGAATAACATTGATTTAAATATTAAACGTATAAAACATGTATAATTAATCAATTTGAAAGTTCAAAGGGTCACGGAAAATTATCAGATTTCCCCAATTACCTTTTCATATTACACTTGAAGTTAAATGTATAAAATTTTATAGGTTATCCCTCAAACCCGAGGAGAAAACTTTTCCACGATTGCCCTCAAGGATCCTTTCGCTCCCTCTCCCTCTCTTCCTCTTTCTTTCTTCCCATTCCTTCAATTGTCATAGCATCGATAAATCAGGCATTTGAAAAATGTATGTAGTTGTTCGGGAAAAAGTTGAAAGTATTCCAAAATGTCAGTTAAGTGGATAAAGAAGTTTTTATAAAAAAAAAAAAAAAGGAAACATGGGTTTCCTGTTTACTGACCAATGAAAAAGCCTCCTTTTAACGAGGTTTCCTCTGAGTAAAGTAAACTTTCGTCTTTCTATACATACGAATCGTTCCTGGGAATATTGTTCGTTCTTCGAGTCTCGAAGGATGCTCCCACGTTTGCATGTTACACTCTATCTCGAAATATTATTCTTGAAATTTTCCGCTCAAAAAAAAGGAATAAGGGAAAACGAATGAGAGGTTTGGTCTATTGTGGAAACTTTAAGGAAATTTGCGATATTGTCCCTTAGAGACGAGCAGGATAAAAAGGATTTTGACTGATTTAGCTTCACCAAAAATATTTGTCGGGAAGTAGCAAAACTTTGCATGCGGAATTTATCTTCGTCGAGGCAAAATATTTTCCGAAGTTAAAATTTTGTAATCGTTATTACGCAACATGAATTTGAACTTTTTTTTGGGGGGAAGTAAGAGCCTAATAAAAGTATGTGACCTTTACAAAATATTCAATGATTGACCTTTTTTTACTTGGAAGCAAAATCTTCTTTCCCATTCTTGACTAAGCCTTTGCAGTTAAATAAATATCTGAATAGCTCTGCAGTTTCTTGTAAGTTCTTCTAAATATTTCAAATATTCCAAACTTCCCACTTCTTTCTTAGAATTACATTCTTTATAGTTGTTTATACTTTGAGCCCTTCATTACTTCTGACCTTTCACTATTTACCCTCAAGCAGTATCAATCGATTGTGTCAACTCTAAGAATTCAATTCTTGCTTGATCAATATGTAATTATTCGTCCGCTTTTAAATAACTATATGCTCTTAGGTGTTCCACATTAGTGTTTCTCTAAATCCCTTTTCTTTTTTTACATGCGCCTTTCCATGAATGATAATGATTTACGGAATTCGCCAAAAGAATGAACCATTAAATTATATCGAAATTATCGGAGACAAAGAAATTACCGTGGCGGGATAAGCCATATGTAATGCCCGTGAAAATCTTCTTGAATTGTAACCTCAAGCCTATTCCATTCTTTAGCTAATTCAGTCCCGCCTTTTTTTTCGGTTGTGGAGGTCCAACACTCATTCCACCTTTTCAGGGACCTGTTTTGGGATCTTCTCGTTGCTGGCTTTCATCAGCATGCTAGTTTTTCCATGCCATGGTCTTCCATTTGATCCGTGTGCCGGTGCCGCTCCTTTCTCCTGAACATTGCGAAACGCACAATGCCTTCTACACCGGCGTTTCTCCTTAGCTCTTCATTTGTAACGCGGTTTAAGGAAGTTTTCTTCTGTATCGTTCTTATGATCAGCATTTCCGCCGTGTTCATGAGCTTTACAATCCGCCAAATATCAGCTCTGGATTCTGTCGAATAGGCTAGGATAGCCGTACTACTGTTTCTTAGATCCTCGCTTTGGTGTTCGCCGTTAAAAATTTACTGTTCCATATTTAAGACAATACTGGTAATCGGATGCAACCAGATATCCGCGACGACCGAAGGGAAATCCTCAATGAATATCTATGCTTCAAAGCTACGATAAAAGCCTGCAGTCGATAAAAGTCTTGACTGAATAACTGGTTAAAAATATGTAGGAACTATTTTTGTATAAATTGCCGTAAACCTGTTTTAAATTGAGAAAAGATAATCTGAACACACGAAATCTGAAAGTCTACGTAAACTGATGATATATTGCAACTTCGTTATAGTTTGCAAAAAAAAAAAAAACTCTTGCTCCCGAAAACCTTTGAACCACAAAAAATTTAAAAGATGCTTATGAAAAGAGACGTCAAAAATGATGAGCTCATCATTCGTTAGGTCTAAATAACCGTGAATAAAATCTAACGACCCGTGCCTATGCCATTGACAAATTTTTCATCTGGTAATCGATTAACCCCTTGGCAGATTTCATATTTCTCCATTGATCCCCGCTGTGTTTTTCCGTTCTTTAACACTCTGACGTCACATCCGTCACAAGAGAATTCATGGATTTAACAAAAGCGTCGAAATTAAAAGATTCGCGACGCCCGGTAGTCGCCCATAGACTTCCCTTAATTGAACGCGAACTGTGGGAAATGCCGAGTAATTGAAAATAACCCTGAAAATTACGATTTGGAAATTTTCCAATGAGGAAGGAGGAAACAGGAAAAGAAAACTAAGGGTAAATTGCCTAGATTTCCTTAAAATGCACCTTTTCGGAATATTGCATGCGGTTTTCTAGCAGAATAATGAAAAACGGGCGCGTGTCTCGATTTCGTTTTTCGAAAGCAAAGTGAAACCAGTTTAAGAACGAGAGCGAGAGGATAACAAAATCGCTATATATTATGCAGCGAGAGCGGGGAAAAAAAATTCTCAAGGGAAAAATTTTTCTTACGTGGTAAAGAGGAAGGAAAAGTGAAGACAGAAAATCGAATTATTTCATCGTAATATAAACAGGAAAATAAAATTACATAAAATACCGATGATGTTTCCTCGCAATAACAAATTATTTAAAAGAAACGAGAAAACATACAATATATAAACCGTTTTTCCCCCCTTTTCAGCTTTTCCGTTCCGCACGCCGGAACAAAATTGCAAATTGACGCTTCAAAAAAATTAAAGATTTTTTTTTTGTTTGCGGCATTTTTTTTTCTTTTTATCCTTTTTAAACTTAGTTTTTCTCTTTCTCCGAAAAAAAGATTTTTCTTTCTTTTTCTTTAGCCTCTTACACAAAATTAAAACTTTAAAGAAAATTTTCTTTGCGACTTTTCTTATTGGCATTTTCTAAAGAAGGAAAAAAAATGCTTTTAAGACATCGATATTCCACGTATTTTTCTTTTCAGGGAATTGGTTAAAACGATTTCACGTGACGGTTCGTAAAACCCATCTTAATATATTTGCTTTTAAAGTTTGAAGAGGTAACTTTTATAAACAAGATGTCTGACTTTAAAAAATTAGAGTATAAAAAACGTTCAAGGCGATATTGGTTAGTTTTTTTCTGGAAATGGGTAAAACGGGACACAATATCAGAAGTTTGAGGTTTTTAAAGTCAACTATATAAATGAAACAATTTTCCCCTAAGGATTTTTCTTTTGACTTTTGACTTTTCTTTTTTCTTAAGGTCTTCATGGAATAGTAGTTTATATCTGGTACTTTATAAAGTACTTTCTATAAATTTTTAGAGGCAATAAAGAAGATTGGCGACGGAAAGAAAATACTAACAACGGGCTTGGTATTATTTTTGTCTTGGACCTTGAAACGGGATTTGACACAACGTCTTTGTAGGATCGCTTCATCTTTCCAAGTGGCTTTCTACCTTCAAGAAGCTTTATCATAGATGGTATCTTATAATTGAAAGGAACAAAAAGATCGCCCAAAGGCATTAGCCACGACCTTGCCTTTTTTAATCATTTGAGCTTACTGTTTCCCTTGAAGACATATGAAATGCTAAAATACTATTATATTAGAGCTTTTATCAACTTTGTCCCAGAGTCTTCAAGACTGAGACGTCTTAATACTTGGGAATCAAGGCAAACAAAGTTAAATTATTTCCCATAGAGGAAATATCAATGTAATACTATTCGAGAAAAAATGCTGTTTCATGTACAGTGAAAAGTGATAGTGTTGAAATACTTTTTCCCTTCCCAAACCCAAGAGGTTACGTTCGAGATAAAACGACGATGTCGATAAGAGTTGGAAGGCGTTGAATAATAGCGGTAACTGAGAAAAATTTTGGTTTGCGACTTCAAAGTTAACTAGCAAATATAGAATTAAATCCGTAGTTCTAGCAATTGTTTGTAGAATCCTCTCTTCAAAACGACAAAAAAGCCAACGCATTTTATAAATCGATATTGCAAAAATAGCATACAAAATAAAAACAGAGATTAACTTTATATGAATCCTCGCCATGTTTATTTTTTTTTAAGAAATTCAATGTCATAGGTTAATATGTAAATTACCGACTCATGAAAACTGTCACATTTGTTTGGGTGTGAATGCCAAGCATAATTTTATTAATTTCCTGTAAATATTACAAAAATTCCAGAGATGTGCACACGGATGGTTATGTTACATAAGAATCACAAAAAACACACAAAAAGAAAAAGGAAATGACGTCGTTTACGATCCACATAAGTAAACACGAAAGGGTTTCTTCACTATGAGGATGGCTGTAAACTTTTTAGTAAACCGAATCATTGATTAATCCCGGAAGCTCATTTTCTCTCATTAATTTATAAGACCTCAACTAGTAGCCTGAGGTCCCCACATAAAACCGTTTACGTCTTCTTAATTAAGCGCATTAATAAATTTTCAGTTAAGCAAAAGGTTCTTCGTTGGGTTAAATTAAGAAGCTTCAGGGAATTTACAACGGCAAACATAAAATATGAACAAAAAGCTTGATTTATGGCGATGAAAAAAAAATTGTTTGATTTTATACGCCTCGATAGATCCAAAGTAAACAAAGATAAAAAAAAATACATTTTTATATCTGTTTGGTGTTGCATTTCATAGAATGCAAATAATACCGAGTATATTCGAAAGAGAGCTGAAAACTTTTCTAATAAGCAAAACTTTCTCTTTCGTTATTTTCTTGGCATTAAAAATCATATTTAATTTTTATTTTCAAATCCTGCCTAGAGGAATTTTAACGCTGACTCCTCTCTATCGCTTCGATTGAATTCACGTCCGGCTTGAAATTAAAGAATCTTTTAAAAAAGAAATAAAACCATTGAAGTAGAAAGATTTCATGACAGCTTCCACATCTATCATGGCGAAAAACATCTATCCATTAGCAGGAAATGCTTTAGCTAATGGTCCATTGACAAAACATAAAAGAACACCTTATCGAAAAATAGTTTTTAATAATCCAAGACTGATATCGAAAGAAATAAAAAGAAAAGACTGCGCGCGCGTTTTTCAAATGATACCATCTCTTTCTCGATTATTCGTTTTGTTATTTGTCTGACATTACGAAACTTTATCAGAGTTATAAAATGTCACCAAGTAAAACGCAGGGCTTTAACTTTTAACTTTAAAAAGCCTCATTTTTTAATACTATAAAAAAAGGTTGAAAACTGCTAAAGTCTGATTTTTTTTTCTGGAAAATCAACATTTTAATTTTCAGGAAATGTTTTGCCTGGAGAGGTTTAAGGAAGAGGTCGAAGAAATTCGCCTCTACCGCTGCCACCAACGTCTTAGTGGGCGGATCAGGAAAGGTCCTGCAGCTTAGCTAACTACCGAGTACTCAACACCCCGCGAGGTACCTGTCTTCTCTAGAACTCGAATGCTCGGCTATCATGGCACATTATATGGGACCAATGGAAATATTCTGTACAACCCTCTATTGCTAAACTATTGCTATTCCGTTTTCTGATTTTACCAATAACTCCGCCCCATTCTAAACTATTCGGCATTTTGAACACATCTAGACTTAAATTTTGTTCAGAGCAATAATTTTCCTAATCCACTTCACATTTTCTACGAACAATCCTCATTGCCTTGTTTATTACTTTTTCATTCCTTGAAAGTTCTTCGCCTGCAATTATTCTTTGAAAGAGATAAGATATCAAATTGCATGAACCTGATCTCGAGAAAACTTTATAAAACTCCCTCAAAAGAAAGTCAATAAGCGATCAATAGAAACTTTCATTTTCCCAATTTACAATCGACACTCCATACTCGAAGAACTATTTGATTTCACTCTATCCTAATGGCAATCACATATCAAGAACAAAGGCCATCAAAAGAAATTTTTCCTCCCGCTACCTCTCCTTTCTCAAAACAAACTTGATCTTTCCGTAGAACTTGGTGAAAATATCCGGAAATTATTTTTATCCGTTTACACAACGTGTATCTAAAAAGATTCGACCTTTCCCATTATGTCATATTTTTCCTTTTGCAATTTTTTACATCCTGTCTAGGAATCCATTTAGGGAAAAGGATTCCCAAGAGGAATAAGGGCTTAAAAGGTAATATTTTCTTTGACGGATAATAATGATATAAGTGGTAGAACAATGAAAAAAAAATATAAAAAAGAACCAACGCACATCATTAATCATGAAAACGTGAAACTTGTGGGATCGCCTTATTGTATGTTCAACATCGTTATATAATGGGAGAAACAAGTAAATCACGGCTTCACCCGGGAATAGAAACAATAATACCGATACGATTCAATTCCAAACTTTCAGAAGTTTACCATGACTAGTTTCGTCTCTGATAAGAGAAAATGTGACATGGCAAAAGATAAAATTTAATCCAGATCAGGTAAACATGGTGTAAATCTCCCAAAGATGTATGGAAGTATTCCAAATATGTATATTGAACTGTTGCATGTATCTATAACTCCCAACAGTATAAAACTGTCGTTTGACGTCAGCGCTAAATTCCGCATTCGAGGGGGTATTATGCAGGCAATTGCATCGGGTAAAAATTATTATATCATTTTGATGTGGGCGCGTTTCCAGCCATTATGGTAATAACGAAACATTTCCATCAGCAATAAAGGTCAAATTAAAAAATGAAAAGAGACTTAAAAGAGCTATTTCGAGGCACCATTTGGTAGGAACCCGAAAGTACGACCCGACAATTTCCTTTATGCCATCGTTTTGTACCCGTTTTGTACCATAAGTCAAAACTTTTTTTCTTGCACCCTCGACTTTTAAACAAAAGGCAAACTTAGTCCCGGAACCCGAAAAACGTCCCATCGAGATGAAACTTCGCTGACGTATTGTAGCCGTCTTGTACCGTTTTGTGCCATCAATCAATTTTATTCCAACATTTGGCCGTTATCCGGTCAGAAATAGGTGTCTTTGGCAGAAAATGGTTTTTTGCATTCTGCTTTATTTAGACAACACGTTAGAGGAGATACAAAGAAGTAGATATACCGGGTAGCACATTATTTTTGCGGTGTTTAAACATTCATAAGATAAATTTGGTAACCGTGCCAACTAGGGATTGCAATCTCGGAAAATGCCTTTTCCTTCAAAGTTTAAAAAATCTTTCAACCATTTAAGATATAGCCTCCCTGAGCGGGAGATCCTAAGTAAATATAAAAATCTGACTTATAATTAACACTCATACTTTAAAACATTACCTATCCATGGATAAAGGTGAATTTAGTATTTAAGATTTTTAAAACAATTTTTTTGGGGAAAATCAGTGGTGAAAAAAATTTTTTTTAATAACCAAATCCGCGATTATGTAAAATCTTAAGAGAAAATACTTAAAAAGTTAAAAAAATTCATGGAACAAAAAAAAAGACAAAGCAAAAAGGTCGTAATCTGTAATCCTACTACGGTAGTCTGGAAAAGCATCCAGCTATTCAAAATACAAAGCCCCGACCTTAATTTCCGAGATGAAAATTACTCTACAAATAATATTGCATTATTACCTCCCAAATACGCTTAAAAATCATATAAATCCAGATTCCACCTCCTGGGGCAATTTTCCGCGTTTATATCAAAATAATTTACTAAAACAAATGCCTAGTACCGTTTGTTGCTGCATTTAAGGTTAAAATATAAAAGAGGATTATAAATAAAAAGCTTACCTTTTTGCAGAGACGAATTTAGGTTTAAGTCACACAAGCTGTCCATGCCCCGTACCAATTATTTTTCTATCCGTCGCAACATTCCCATCCGCTCTCCCTTTTAAATCATTCGGAGGCGAAGATCGATTATCTTCAGCAGCGCTGTTAAGAAGGACAGTATCGTCCGTCGTAAGATGTAACTCAACTTTTTCTTTTTCCTGATTGTACGTGGCTTTCGACACCAAAAGATTTTCAACGTCGATAACGTCGTTATTACGTTTATCCAAATCCTTGGTGGCCTCTGCAAGCTGAATTCGAATACTGCTGCATCTCCTGACCATCGAAGTCGATTGGAAAAGTGTAGCTTCGGTTTCGTTCCCATTGCACGTCCTTTCGGATTTCCATCCGCCGACTCTATCCGCCGAACTTCTCCTTCGTCTCGAGGTATCAAACCCCGGTAAAAGTTGTTTAAATTCCTTACGGAAATTTTCATTTAGCCAAGCGTATATGGGAGGTAATAATGCAATATTATTTGTAGAGTA
>Ga0181456_100089_pt1 | contig 11131 bp, 6 predicted proteins | sample InSIn3SAF170_2_FD_119057 | JGI IMG/M metagenome (GOLD analysis project Ga0181456, IMG submission 119057) | Clean room microbial communities from NASA Spacecraft Assembly Facility at Jet Propulsion Laboratory, Pasadena, California, USA -... ...
CTCGTAGTAAATAAAATATTTTTTTTATTATTATTTTAATAAATTAAGAATATCAATAATAAACCGACTATCTTTTTGTTTTAAATTTTCAATTAAATTTAACTCATAAATAAATTGATATATTGATAAATATTTTAAGATAATTCAAATCATTTAAAAGTCGCAAAAAATAACCAAACTATCTACTAACAGTTTAATAAATATTAATGTGAGATTTGCAAATCAAAACAATAATACCGGATCTCACAGGGGGATTTCTTTCAGATTTGTTTTGACGACTCATCCTAGGTGGGTGGACCCATGTAACAACCCTCAAAATTCAAAATTCAAATCTCAAAAAAATAATTCAATGAAAATCACCCAGAAATTCAAATCTAAAAAAAATAAAAAAATTCCGTGAAAATCAACAAGTAAATGCAGTAAACCCCGCCTCCATTAATAGCGGATGAGTTCTTAATAAAAGGAGGATTATTGTCCACAATCCATAAACTGTAGAAATGACCTTGCACGCTTCCCACAACCAGCATCTGAATTGTTGTAAATAAACCCCACTACTTTTGCTGGCATTCTCCAATGACATCCAGCGATCACGCTTTTTATTTTTTGTTGATCTCGAAGCTTTGCTAGCTAGGGTTTTACCTCAATTGCTAGGGTTTTGGTTGATTTATTTCTATATATAGCCACCCGCTATGGGTATTTTGTGCATGCATACCATGCAGGGCTGAATTGGATAGGCGATTCGCACTAGGTAAAGCCCATTTCTCCTCTGCTCTTGTACTGTCCTGTGATTTTGTTTTTATAGCTACATTTCTTTTTGGCCGTTAGTGCGAAAGACTTTGTAGGCTTTAAAATTGTGTGTAGTTAAATTGTTTATATGCTTATTTTCGCTGTTTTTTACTGTTGCGATCACGGAATTGTGGTTGTTTTGTAGCTTTTGCATGGATAATGGGACTGCAGTATTGTCATTTGGTTGTTTTGTTCGCTTTGCATGCCGCGAATTTGTGAGGACATATTTTGGGTAGGCTAAATTTTGCATGCCAATGTATCCTCCTCATTTTTCATGGGAACGATGGGAGCGTATGCTGAGTTCAGAGCATTTTAGTTTCCAGTTAATCGGCGTACTTTATCTTCATAGAAATTGTGTTAATGTAATATTTCAGGTCGAATATTAGTGCAAGTTAAATAAAATGAGAGGAGAGCAGGGCTTTTGGCTATGCATTAGGTAATTCACGATATAGCCGTTGGATTTACGGGAGTTTAATTTTATAGGATGCGCCTGATTGATTCCGGTCAGAGCTAGCATCCATCTATTTTAAGCCCATCTCCATCATACACCCAGAGACATATCCTCCTCTGGGTGCATAAAAGATCATTTTAAGCCCATCTCCATCAAACACCCAGAAACACATCCTCCTCTGGGTGCATAAAAGATCTAGGGTGAGATGGATCTATGCCACTTGGTGTGAGTTGGACTGTAGAGTGCACCTCACCTCTAGGTATCAACTTCAGGATTATAATGTAATTTTTGTAGTTTTACATAAGGCCCTCAATTTGTAATGGAGCACAATGACTTTTTTCGTTGTTTTCCTCAACTTCTAAGCGAGTATAGTGTAGTTTTTGTATTTTTACATATTGGGTTTCAACCTTTTTTCATAGTTTTTTTTGTTGATTTTCTTGTTAAACCTAAGGATTATGGATAAAGTATGGTTTTAGGATACATAGCTTTTTTTTCTTGTAACTTTTAACTTATATTTGCAGCCCTTAAATTGTAGTAGCTAATGATGTGTAGGCCTCAAGCTTAGAGGTTTTAGTTATCTGATTTAGGTTTACAACTAGTTTTATCCAACATATGTTTTGAGAAGCATGCCTTTGAGAGATTTTCAATAACATCATTGTGTTAACATGAGTGTTTTTTTTTGTTAAATCTGTTTTCGTTATTAATTTTTAGTTTACCATTTAGAGAGACTATAAATGTCAAGCAACTTAGTTGTATTCTTAATTAGATTTTAGAGGAGCTTGCTTTAAAGTTGAGTGGTTTTTATTTGGGGTGCAATATGGTGGTGTTCTAGGGATGTCTACATGCATGTTGTTTGTGCTAGTAGGTTCTTATGCTTGTTTGAGTAGGCACCACGATGATTGCCAATGGAGAAATTCATGAAAGTTTCTTTTCAATGAAGAAGTTTAATTAGTGATGTAAAATGAGTTTGGTCATGAAAATTGTGATTAGGTGGTTGTCAATGCAATTATTGCTTAGGTGTCAACTTGATGTCAACTTGGTTCTTATTGGGATAGGATTGGGGGGCATCTTCTTATGAAAGTAGATGTATTTGGAAGTGAGGGATGAGAATTGCAACTTGGAAGGGAGCATGTGACAAAGATGAAAAGTAAAGATGTTAGGGTCACCTTCATCACAAAAAAAAGGTTGTTTGAGTTGGGTTGGAAGCAGGGGGGTTGTGAGGGGACAAAGGGTTAGCTTGGAGTAAAAAAGATAAAAGAACATGGTTGGTTGAGAACTTGAGAGGAGAGGTGGGTAAAGGGAAAAAGAGCTTTAATAGGCAAGACATAATCTATTGCTCTTGCATCTATGTTGGGAGGTTCACAAGTGAAGGATTGAGACTTTGTGGAGTAGGGAAGGCCATTTAGGATGAGTAACTCATGGAATTCACAAAGTTCTGGAGGTGCCTATTGTAACTTGTAAGAGGGCCAATGCCATCATTAGATAATTGTTGGATGCCTATTGAAGGTGGATTTATTTCCTAACTGCAAAACATGTCATATGAGCATTTATGTGGAGGAATTTGAAAAAAATTGTGCAAGTAGTGAACTTACCGAGTAGAATATCACTGCCTCTGCTCATGGGCAAGTGTGCTCGGTTGTAGGTGTGCTCGCCCACGGCACAGTGGGCGTGCAATGCTTGTGGGCAGTGCCCGCTCACAAACACAATTGCTTGTGCTTGTGGGCCGATGCGCCAAGTTGTGGGCATGCCCACTCGCAGCACAGGAGGCGTGTTGTGCCGTGGGTGGGCACACATGCAGCTCGACCCCCCTACGACCCGATCGACCTAGGGCACAACGACCCTCTTTCAAGTAAGGGGCTGATTATGGGAATCAACCCCTTGGCCTGCGAGGTGCTGATTTTGGTAGGCTAGGGGGGCGATTTCGGGAATCGGCCCCCAACAAGTTAGGGAGGCAGGAATTGCGCACCGCATAGATTTAAGGGCCAAGGTCACTGTTAGAGGATTGGGACTGTGCAGTGTACAGTGCAGACAAGCCAGGTTAAGTCAAGTTGAAGGGTCAGGGAGCCTTTGTGGAAATGACTAAGTGTTTGACTAGGGACTTGGGACTAATCTTATAGTACTCAGAGAGATCTTTCCAACAAGGTACTATACGTGCCAAACATAGATAATATGACCAGAGTTGCGAGATCTTGACATAACCATCAACAAAAGTTGAAGTGCCTTGATTCCGTGAAATGTCCTAGAACTTTCAAAGATTGTAAAATCACATTCCGAAGATTGAACCATATCATGCATGGTGTGAGGATATGACTATTAATCGGGGTTTGGGGCAGTGCCATGGGATTTTTTGTTTATGCAGACCCAATAATTTCAGTTTTGTAGCGAATAGGAAGCTAAAAGGACTTTCAAAATTCCATTGCCAGGGCACCAAAGGTATTGAATGGCGCATGTGTTAGATCAATGTACCATTGCATCCATGGAGTATTTAGGAGGAGGAAGTTGATCCACCAAAATAACAAAAAATTTAAGAAGATTTGAGACCCATGCAAATCAACATTTGATGTGACAATGAGGGCGACATAGGGCAGTGAACTCTAATGAGCAATAGGCTAGGTATGGATATCGACTTTGACTTTTTGCTAAATTGGTGAAACTTTGAATGTGGTGCAAAAGTGAAACCAAGCGAAAAAACATTCTTGAGTCGAAAGGGAGTGAGCATCAAGCTTTGCATGGATGATCTATTGTAGCACTTTGCATTAGATAATTTGTTGAAGGAGAAGGGTTTTTACTTTCTTAATGGAAGTTTAATGTACCTCAAATAAACAAGGCCCCCAAAACCTTTAGAACATAGAGGATTGTTGGTTAAGAAAGGGAATCCACAAGAGACATTTTGGTTGGAATGTTGAGAAAACAACGATGGAAACACTCTCAAGAGTAGTTAGGAATCTATACTCTTTGTTACATGAGGTTTCTAAGCATTTTGAAGATTGAAGCAAGGCCTAAAGAATTGTGCCCCCTAATAAGTGTTGGTGACTTTAGTCTCCTCTTCCTTGAAGAAGAAAATGGTCTAATAGTCTTCCTTGATGGATTGAAGATCATCACCTTGGTTTTACTTAGGTTGGTTGTCAAATGTCGAATATCACAAAATTGCCAAAGTATCTAAGCTATCTTTATAGCTTGTCCAAGGATGATGCCAATAATACCCATGAATGAGAGGAATAGATCAAAGTTGGTTGCGCCGTTATTAAGGTATGAGTGGAGTCAGGAGACTTAAAATATGAAAACTTTTGTTATAATTAGCATGAGAAATTAGAAAAAGGGTAATGCTTATTGGAGTTGTCGACATGTAAATCTACATAGGTTGAAGATGGATTCGTTGTAGGATATAGCGATGTGAGAATTTGAGTTGCTAATGTGAAGAGGTGTAGTTGTCAAGGCAAGGTCTTTGTCAAGTAAAGGGAGAAAACATGAATTGAAGAATATAAACACAATGAAAATATGGTTTTTGCTTGAGATGATGTTAGTATGAGGTATTGATAGATAAGATAAAAGATGTATGTTGATGCCCAATAAATGACCATAAAGTAAGTTAGTGGGGTTGTTGGCTATAATAAAGTTGATACAAAGTAGGAGTCCTAGAAGTAAGAAATTAAACAAAAGCTTGAAATGCTAAAGCATGGAAAATGCTGGACTTTGAGAGCTATATAGTTATTGTGGGACTTATGAAGAGTTGTCAAGATTTAGGAAACAACCAACATACTCATGCATAGAGGAGAGCTAGTTGGGAAGAGATAACACCTTGCATGTGAAAATATTAGAAATTTTAGAACCATCTGTGTATACCCTTGACATTGCTTCATAAGCATTGATTGGAACTACTACATGGATGAGGAATTGTTTGTAGTGTGAAAACAACCATATTACACACTATTGCATGATTTTTGCCGAGGCACAAAATGGATAGCGTGTGAGACAAAAGGAGGAAATTTGAAAGGTATGTATTGTTTTTTTTTTTCTCGGCAAAGACTAATTTCTATTAACATAAAGTAAAAATATTTTTACAATTTATCGAGGCCTCAGAAGATTCATGAGGCCTCTTTACACAGCAGGATCACCTCAAAATGGAAGAATTCTGAGCAAAATTGATACAAAAACTTCATAATAGAAGAGCATGACAGAGAAGAACCAATAGATAGAAAGATTATACATGAAATCCTGGTGTTGAGTAACCGTTTCGAATCTGGCTGAAAGAACTGTGCCATTGCCCTCGAGCTGAGCAAAATCATCAAAATGACAGAAATTAACCATAAAGATTTTCAATGATCCTTGAAAACGATCGTCGCCTTAACAGACAAAAAGCAAAAAGGAAACAGGACCTCGCCATGTAGCCTTAGGCTTCCACGTCTCTGCCAGGAGTCGTCTCTTCATCTAGGCTGTCACCGACCAAACGCAACACTTCATTGCCAGTCTTATCGTCCTTTGGGGGCGAGATTGGGTGTTCAGAAACCTTCAGAGTTCCATCCCCCTCACTAGTGAGATTTCCTACTTGAGGCATCGAAATTCTAGGACTGTCATTATTGCCAGGCTGATCCCCCAGAACTTTCTCCGGGCTGCCCATTGTCAAATGCTGCTTGTTACACTGAGAGGGCTCCGGAACGATACAGGCCAGGGGAAGAATTTGGTTTTCTTCTTCGGAGAGAATTATGGTGATATGGCCAGATATCAGAGGTCTATTAAGATTGCTCCGGAATTTAAAATGGGTTGCCTGAAAAGCACTGTTGGGAGTAGGCCTGCGAGCAGGGCTGGAGGGCTTCACATTTGCCTGAGGAGGAGGGAGATTGGCATGAAAATGAGCAGGGTTATCAGCGCTGCTGGTTGTAGGCCGAGAGCCATCGTCATGATGCTCTCTAGGTCTCTTCCTATCACCATGGTGGACCATGTTGAGGAGAAAATGAAGGGCCACAAAGACAACAAAAATAGCAGAGAGTGCAATAGGTAAACAGAAAGCAAGAGCCAGGAAGGAAGGATAAAGCAGCTTACCCCTGATACGAGTAGAAAGCCTGCGAAGCGCGCCTCTGCAGAGGAGAGCCCTCTTACCTTCCGGGACTGTCAAAGACCAAAATTCAGAGCTAGCATAACTGAGATACACCATGAGAGGGAAGAGCTGGGTAGGAATGAATATATCCATCCTTGCCGTGCTTCGAAACAAGGAACCCATAAATACGTAGACAGAGCCATCACCATCGAAATACTGATAAACCTGTTTACTTAAGGTGAAATTCTGGGGGGTTTCGCTACTCTGCCACATGCAGTACGCTGCATTAACAGATGGCATGAAGGCCATCAATGCTGCTTGTGTCACCCGCATCCGGGGAGAAAGGTATGTATTGTTTATATATATATATATTTTTTTTTTGGAATATTTGAAGTTTATGTTTTTCTAGAATGGATTTTAGTTTTGGGAGATAGAAATATTGTCTAGGTGCTAGTGTTTGTTGGCATTATTATTGTAGTGATTTATGAATATAAGGGTGATAGAGATATTGGAGGGTTTGATGCCATTGTACTATGTCATTGAAGATACAGACATTTGTGTTCTCCATATCCTTTCCATCTAAGAAGGTTTGAGATGGCTGTTGGCTTGCTTGATATGGGAAAGACAAAAGGGAGATGTAAGTCGTGCTTAGATGGAAAAGAAAACATAGAAGCTATTGATATTGGAAAAATGAAAGAGTTGGAGTTGGTTCATGTTGAAGTTCACACTATGTAAAGAATACTGTTGTTATTTGGTGCAGGGTATTTTATGCTTTTTGTTGATGATTTTTTGCAAAATCATGAGCTTTCTTTATTTATAAGGAGATAAATACGATAAATGTTATTATGGAGTATAAGGTAAAGGTAGAGGGAGAATATGGCAAGAAAATGTGTTTTCCAATTTGATTGTGGAAATTAGTTTGTTATGTTAGCTAATAAATGTGAGAAGGAATTTAGAGGTAGAGAGGTGATGGCATAAGGTGGAGTTATAGAATTAGACATGATAAGGAACATATTGTGAGATGGTTTTAGATTGGATATTTTGTTGAAGTGATAAAAATGACAATATATTTGGTGAATAGGAGTCCCAACAAATTGTTGATAGAAGTCACACTTGAGGAGCTTGAGGAGGCTTGGACTAGTGTGAACATGTAGAAAATTGCTCTTTGTTGGGTATGTTGATGAAAGGAAAGATTTACATGCTTGTTGTGTATTCTTGTAAAGATAAGGTTGTTGTGAGTAGGGATGCCAAAATCTTTTGAGAATTTTGATCTAAATTAGGTTGATAATGACCAATTTAAGATTGAAAAATCAACAAACTTTTAATGAAATGAAGTGTAGAAGTTTTAGTTGTCATGCAATGTCGTAGATAGCACTAGTGGTAATGCGATTCCTATAATCTAGTGATGAGGGAGGTTGAAGTCTTTAAGATGCAATGAAGGTAGAGTTCCCACATTGTAGTGATATAGGAAAAGTTGCAAGGCTTGAAGATGTAAACAATGAAAATTTGTTGCAACTCAGTCATGGGAGAGGTGGAAAACTTAAAGGCATGAAGGAAAGCAGAATGCTAGATAGAGAAGTGGAAGTAAAGGTGCTATATACATCACGGTAAATTCCAATGGGAGCAATACAATATGTTTGGTGGATGGATGTAAAGAGACCACATGATCAAACATAGGTAGTTGTAGATGGGCCACAATAAGTGGTGTTTGTAGGTGTGGATGGGGCTTATTTACAGATTATTGTAGGCTGTAGAGGATAAGTTTGTGAGGCCTAGTTAGCGGTTGTTGTAAGACTTTGTAACAATTTGTTCTTGAAGTTGATTTTACCTTTTTATTTGTTCTATATTGGTTGAAATACTCAACCAACATTGTTTGTTATTTCTCTGAAGAGTTGGTTCTTGATGAATTGGTTGGTGTGGTGCTCTATGATTTATCAAGCATGTGTTATACATCATATAATTAATGTTTTTGTTCATTTGGAGACAACTCAAATGTTGCCTTTTTGAGTTGTGGTTGACATCTTTGATATGCTTACTCCGAAGAAGTGTAGTGTTGTGAAAGATGATTGCTTTGTGCTTTTATGTTTATGTTGTATTTTTCTCGAGAGTGGGCTTAACCTTTTCTTAACAAGTTATGGTGCACCATGGTGATTGGTTTTTAGATGACTAAAAGGAAACTATAAAGGGATCTCTTCTTGACACCCTTCTTTTGGGGAGTGTTTAGGTAATATGGGATAAGTCTTTCCACATCCCCATGCACATGTTTTGGAAAGAGAAACATTCATAACTCCCTAGAGATAGGGAAGTGCACTAGATATAGAAGCAAGGGTGTGGATGGGTTTTTATGCTATGTTGATACAAATATTTTGTTCAAGAGACAATTCAAGTAGTTTTGTATTATGGCTAACTATTGACTTTAATTGGACTTGTGAGTAATGTTTAGGTTGGATTATACTTTGATTTATCTTTATTTTCTTGATATGTTTGTTTGCAAGGTTATTATATCCTAAACCTAAGTTGAGATAGTTTGAAGTATATATTTGCATCTTTGAACTAGGAGAAAAGTATTAGCTACATTGATTATTGTTGCATGTTATTTTTGAGAAAAATGTGACCTTAGAGCTTTTTTGTAATTATAATTGTTATTGATGGTGTGAATCACTAAAAGAGGAAATTAAGTTCATTATTGTACACATGCTAACTTTGTTGTCTAAGTTCCTCATTTTTTTTGTTTTGTTTATAATGATTATAGCTAAATTAATTAAATGCCATCAGTCGACATACGATATTTGATTCATACTATGAGTATAAATTAATATCATTGTGCTTACAAATTTCAGGTTTGCTTAATCGAGGATAAGAATGGTGTTGATGGATTTGAATAAGGTCCCCGAAGAAGGTAGGTGTGTTATATATGCATTAGTTGAATGATTTTAAGGCAAATAACATGTAGAATACTAATTGCATTATTCATTTTTAAACTTGTAATCTTCCTCATATGGTATGGAAACTATATAAATATATAAATATAAAAAAGAGGGCCATTAGTTGAGTTTTCCATTATATTTTATGTAAGTTGGATGATTTTAAAATGTTTGACATTGGCATGTGCTGCTAGAAGCAGATGAGTCAAATACCTTTATTATGTTGTACAAAGATGGAAAGCCAATCAGCCAAGTTTCATGCTCCAATTCTCCAGTGAAGATGTAAGATCTTATTGACCAATTTTGCTTTTAAGAGATCTATATAAAATATTAGATATTTAATTTTGTTATTCTTTGTATTTTATGGTGATTATGTTTAAATCTTACTTGTATCAAATGTATATTTGTTCAATGAAAATTATATAGAATTGTTTTCCCAAGAAAAAGTTAGGCAAAAATATATTTGAAAGAAATATTGTAGACATGATCAAATGTTTTTTTGCAAGTTTGAGAGTTTTTTGGGTTCTCAATGTCAAGTTGTGATGATTTGTAATTGTAACACTTGATTTGACTTTGCTTGGTTATTCTTTTACAAGGGTTAAGTTGGTCATTAAAAATTCTATAAATATGATGTATTCGAGTTTTATGTAGGTAAGATGTTTAGTAGGTAAGAAAGATTTTCATTTGCCTTTTGATAATGAATAATCTTACTTGCCCAATTATAATTAAAGAATGTCATTATGAAAATGTGACATAAGGTTTTTATAGAATACTATTGTTTAGCCCCTACATCCTTTTTTTAAAACAAGAAACGGGTAGCATTTTCATTATAAAAACTGGAAAAGGGATAGGTCCCATACAATCTTAAAGAACATGCTCTAAAAAATATTCATCGTTTTAAACTGAAGAAGGACCTTCTTCCTACCAGCTTTATTTACATATAAGCTTTGTACATTGTTAGGATATTCTGACACATAAGAAATAGTTAAGTATAACTTGGTCTAGTATAGAGTTAGGTGAAGTGTGTTTCTTTACTATGTACATTTTGTAACTTACAATTCGACGGTCACAATATGTAGTGATCCAACGATTCATTTTCTCCTCAGTATTACCGACATTTTATCCATGGCTTAACACCCGATTGGTTCATGATCTCTATTTAAAGAGCATGGACGGTCATTTGTAGGTTAATTGTTCATGAGAGAAGCTTATGTAAATTTTCATTCTTTTTATTAATATATTGCCTAAAGTGGCCGCATTGGCTCAGGCCGTGGACTGTTTCCCTCTTTAAGGGTTTTAACCACGTCAAAATACTGGTGTATTGATCTGTGATCTGTTTGTGAGCGGTGTCCTTTGGTGTTCTGTCTGAGGAACTTACCCTGTAAATTCCTACATGGTATCAGAGCTATTTGAGGGCCGCATCCGTTGGTGATCCAAATCTGAAGCCGGTAGAACTGCATCCGACTGATGTTTCTTAGATCCACTGTTTCTGACTACTTTCGGGCCGAGAGGACTATATTGTGTTGGGAGCATTTGTTCTAGTGAGGAACCCCTTTCGTTTCACGCGAAAAGGTTTCTTGTAGCCCTAGCTACGTCATTTTTAAGATCTGGAGGTATACAATGTTTATTTGCAGTTTACAGTTATTTTTTCTCTGTTTATTTTGGTTTCGGTTTATTTAGCCTTTTTTATTATAGGATCTATACCTTGAATTTCTGCGTATGCTCTTTGCCCTGCGACTTTGTGCGATCTGGGCAAATTAGAAACAGAAAGGAAGGATTTTTCTCATGCGTATGCTCTTTTCCGCTGCGCCTTAGTGTGATCTCGGAAAATCAGAAACATAGAGGAAAATATTTAGTTTTCGGCTAAAGCTAACTTTAAGCCGTAAGGTTCTTTTTTTTTTGTATGTCTGTGTTGGGTTTTGTGTTTTTTTTTTT
>Ga0181456_100090_pt1 | contig 11113 bp, 14 predicted proteins | sample InSIn3SAF170_2_FD_119057 | JGI IMG/M metagenome (GOLD analysis project Ga0181456, IMG submission 119057) | Clean room microbial communities from NASA Spacecraft Assembly Facility at Jet Propulsion Laboratory, Pasadena, California, USA -... ...
CAGTCACGGCAGAAGGCAGCAACACAACAGCCTGGAAGCTCTTCGCACGTCTGTCCGGGGTTGGATTCCCTAGCTCGTGCGTCGGACTGTACGTCGTCGTTCACGATCAGAACATGACAGCAGGTGCCTGGCAGTACACTTGAGAGAGCCCAGGGCAGGTTGATGGAAAGATTGAGAGGCTGAAGGATGAAAAGGTCGAGAAGCAGGTAGTGGCTGTGGAGTGGCCCTCATGGGATGCATGACTAGGAGAAACAAGCATGGTGTAGCCTTTTGAGGAGCAGGAGGATAATGCAGATGCAAAGGTCACTGCTGTGTAGCATAGTTTTCGCACTGCTGGAGCTTTGGTAGTGTCAAGACGAAGTATTGTTCTTCATCAAGGTTCTTGTTTCGAATGGATCAAGGGTGGCAGGAGTCGTGTTTCGGGAATGGAGATTGGCGGCGGGACCGGCAGGTGGGCACGGACGCCATGACGCGCCATGGGTCAGCGCCGTGAGTCTTGGAGTCGAATGCCGGAGCAGATAGCGAGGTGGTTGTCCTGTTACTGTCGCTCAATAGCAACGAGCAATCTATCTCTCTGTAATCCGATTCTCTTGGGAATCTCGCCGTCGGCACATAGCAGCAGCCGTCCGCTTCCTCAGGCACACAAACCGTCAAGGAATCTGCCCAGACAGACCAAGGCCGAGCTCATCCCCAGATCGAGCAGAAGCTCCCTACATACGTTTCTCTACGAGCCCATCAGGCGGACGAGTCGTGTCCATATCAGACCACATGATTGTTAGACGATGAGCTCGCGTACCAGCTCGACGACAGCACAGTCGTCGACCCTGCGGCCTCGAGCGCCCCGACTCATCTCTGGTCTCGACGATGAAGCACCCGCTATTCTGAACCCAATAGCACGCCATGCCTCGCCCGTACCTTCACCCTTTGACTCTCGCGAGCCCTCGCCTATGCCCAGTACACGCTTGCCACGCACTGCCTCATCCCAAACTGTTCGCCCGGTAAAGAGCATGAGCCGCTTGAATCCCGAGCGTGCTCAGTCACCCGCAACCTTGTCGGCCTTCTTTGGCGAGTCGTGGTCTGCTATACAAGGCATGGCCTCGGACCTACTTACTCCTTCTCCAGTCTCCTCTAAAGCTGCTCTCTCTCCGCGACGTCGTAAACCCTCCATCACCTCGACCTCCACACGGAACACAAGTGCCCCTCCCAAGCAATGGGGCATACCCGCTTCCACTCCTTCTTCTGCTATCGGTCTTGGCTCATACGAAGAGAGGGAATCCTTGATACGTGCTGAGAAGCGCAAGCAACTCATGAGCGCTACTCCGGAACACAACACAATCGGCCATTTCAAGCGTCGTTCTTCGGAAGATGGCGCATCCGCTTCTGCTCCTCCTGAACACGGTCATGACCGAGACGCCTTGGTCTATGTTCACCATGTGAAACCTGAAGACACGCTTGCCGGAATTACTATCAAGTACAACATCCATCCTTCAGCCTTACGACGCGCCAACCGCATGTGGCCCAACGATCGCATACAAGCTCGCAAGACTATTCTGCTCCCTGTTGACCAGTGCGCCGTCAAAGGCACTCGTCTGAATGGCAGTGAGGATCTATATCAGCTAACTCAGGAGAATAACCCCTTTCCTACGTCTATAGAAGAGGTTAAGACACCTATCCCTACAGGCAGGAAGAGAAATGAGTCCGTGTCCACAAACGGTGATCGCCCATCGTCTTCGTCATGTCGTTCCTCACACGATCCAGAGGCAGATTGGGAACACGATTCGTGGGTACTCCTGCCAAACAGCAAACAACCTACTGAGATTGCCCGGTCGTCTCGTCGTAATCTGGCCTTTTTCCCACCTGCTAGACGAAAATCTCAGTCTTATTCTGACCTTGACACACCGACTGCATCTCTCGACCTGAACAGATCTGTGATACATGAGAACCCTCTGGACTCTCCTAAGCAAGAGATTCCTCAACGACCGCGCGGGATCAGAAGGTCATCCAATGCAAACAACGCTTATTTCCCCAGCTATCTGGCCGGACCAGGAGGTGTCGGAACCATGGCTAAGAACGTCAAATCGCCTGGCCCTGCTCAAGATGGTCTGAACAAGATGTTTGCAAGTCACCTTCCTAATGTTGCTCCTCCACCAAATCAGTCGAATCTCTATCTCCCTGATATACCGACGTACTCCGATGATCCTTCACCTTTCACACCCGGCCTCACACATGCACAATCGCCTTCAATCAACATCGAGAACGTAGGGGCAGCTGTCGAGGGATGGATGCGTAAGATGGCAGCTAAAGCCAGCACGGCTATCCCACCACCACAAGACCGCGGAGCGGCGAACAGAGGTGGACCCAGTGGAATTGGTGACCTCATTGAGATGGCCGAGTCTTTCGAGATAGGAGAAGATGAGGAGGACGAAGAAAAGCACCGAGGTCGGCAGGGTTCAGAGAGCACTGGCCGACCTGGTATGAGCAGTAGTGCTTCTTTCGCATACGCTTCGACACTCAAGGATAGAGCAAGGAGTGGAACCAGTGCTGGCGCTGGCAAGAGGCAGAAGGACGATTAATTCTGAGGGTCGGATCTTGTTGGTTTCTGGATGGCACGAATCTGAGTAGTGTGATAGAGCAATTTCCCACCAAAACCATTGTTGTCAACAGTGTTTGATTCGTCAGACCTGAGGTGCTCTGTGTCTGTTTCAGTGCTTACTTCTCACATGTTGTGCTGGGCTTCGATGCCCACCACTCTGAACTCAACAGTAGACTTCGAATATCAACAAGCCCACGTACTATTTTTGGCTGGCTTTCCGGCCATGTTCAATAATTCACAATCAGCAACATCCAAAAAAATCGAGAGTTGAAAAAAAGTATTCTCGAAAGTGCATGGCTAAACAGGCAACCCTGGCCCGTGCAGACATCGTTTTTTTGTTTTTGAGAATGGAAAGCGCTTTCCCTTTTGAGAGCATCTTATTACATATACCTTTGACATCCAACGCATTCTACACACCTTCTTTCGATCAGTTCTCAACTTAGCGTTCGAGAGCATGGGTTTGGAGAAGCTTGAAAGGCTTCCTGAGGACGCGATCCCGTTGACGCGGCATTCCGATATCAAGTTGGTGTTGGATACGCCGAAGGGTATGTTTTATATTGTTTCTTTTTTTTTCTTTCAATCATATCTTGAACGATATAGGAGGGCAGGAGATATCTTTTGGGACTGCATGTCATATACAAAGTCTAGATGTCAGGAGCTCTATCCGGGCTTGTTTGAGCCTCGATTTGTCTGCGTTGTGTATATGGCAATTTTTTTTTTGTTTTTGTTTTGCCGTGTTGCTTCCTCGCTCTTTCTCTATGTTGACACCTTGAGTTGACTTGACACTGGTTTCGCTTTTTTACGTTTCTTATATTTTTCTTTCTTTTTTTCTTCTTTTTTTTTTTCTCTTTTGCAAACGAGTTTCTTCTGTTCTGTTCGACATATGCATACCCTATGAACTGACACTGACTACAATCCAGGCAGAGGCGTCTTTGCAGCAGCACGCATACCAGCACATACCGTACTAGAAACGTGTCCCGTACTAGTCCTCGACCCAACAGAAAACAAAGAGCACATTGAGAAAACAGACTTGTTCCATTACACATAGTAAGACACTTTTTTTTTTTCCGTCACGATTTCCTGTTTGTTGTCCCTCTCTCTACTCCTGCGCTGGAATTGCCATTTCTACATCTCTCCGAAAACAGAAGATGCTAACAATCCTACCAGCAACTGGCCCTACACCTGTCCCAAAACACAAAAACAACTCACCACTCAAGCGGTGATTCTCGGTCTAGGTAGCATGTTCAACCACTCAACATTACACCAAAACGTGGGCTGGGAAAGGAATGTCGACAATAAAGTTATCGTCTACAAGACTTTACGAGAAGTAGAGGAAGGAGAAGAGTTGTGTATTTCTTATGGAAGTAGGTTGTGGTTCAAAGATGCTGATGTGGGAGAGGAAGAAGATGAGGGGGATGGGTTGGGCGTGCTTGGTGGGATTGAGGTGTAACAAGGAAGGCCATTTGCTGTTTGTTCTCGAAAAAAAAAAAAAAACAAGCAGGAACGATGGAATGACAGATGACTTCGAACAATTCACTACAGCGAAAGGGGTAGGAATGGAAGGCACTAGACAGAAGGAGCTACATGGACGCTCTCTCCCACGGGCGATGCATCGTGAATTTCAAGCTATCAAAATACACAGTGTTATTCCAAGATGAGAGAAGATCCACAGAAACATCCTAAGAATACCTCCTCTCTGTGGACACGACTCCCTGCTACAAACCATCGTGTCTTTCTATAGCTACTTTACGACAGACCTTCGCTCCTGGGAAGTCCACTTAGTAGCTATCGACCAGTCTCCTGGCTATGACGAGCACAATACGGACCCCTTAAGAATTGACGATGGTCAGACCTCGGCTGCTCCCCCTGTAAAGCAACCAACCTATCAATGAATAGCCTAGGTAGCTTCTCATCTAGTCCCTTCCTCTTGATAATCTCGGCCCCTGTAGCGAGGTACCTCTTCCGGAAAGCCTCCCAGTTGTTCCATTGAATCCAAGCAGAGTACGTAGTTGTTGAGCGAAAAGAATCTCGAAGGTCGCCCTGGATGTCGTCGTCCTAGATACAATCTCGCAATGCAAACAGTATCTTTCTCCTTAACCCCCTGTTTCACTTCTTCAGGACAAAACCTATCCACCAGTGCATCCCTGAACTCGGTAGAAAGGGGCGGTATACGCTCTGAGCACATGACCCAACATTCTTCATTGATTGAATACCAGAAAGACGCCGGTATCAGAGCTTTTGGGGGCTTGCAGTAGTGATTGAGGATACGGTTTTGCATGTAGTATTCCTTCCAGAGGTATCGGTGTGGAGAGCCACCTGCTCGTTTTATGACCCAAGTTGCGTCTGTGGATGTCCACACACTACCACAGTGGCCAGCACCTATGCGTAAAGGGGCTAGGGGGATTGTGTTGTCGGATCCACGGATGGGTGCAGCAGCGATGGGGCGTCCACGGATGTCGTAGTGTAACATGATTTGAATCTCAGATAAATGAAATGCAACAAGAACTTGATTGTTATCTTTGCTTTGTGTTCGGAGATGGATGTCGAGGTGAGTGTTTTAGGCAGCCATATCACTGCTGCGCAGAAACCATGACTCATCAGCTGTGCCTGATGTTGACGTGTTGTATCATTGGTGCACAATATGTTGACACACTAAAAATACTCAAGTGCTAAATTCTGTCTCGGGAAGTTAAGGGCACTTCGCTTGGGTTCGGGAGTGGTGCAGAACAAAGGACACCAACATGGGTGATAAGACAGCCTTCCTCAGTAGCCGATGTGACATAGACTGGCTGACCACGAGGCATGGAGCGCTCGTCAAGAGTATAGACACCCAGACGAGCAGGTGCACTAACCTGCGCGTCTGTTGCCGAGCCGATTTGTATTCTTGGTTCAGATCCAGGCTTCTCCATGCATACAACGTACACAATCGATGCGTTTCCGCTACTTGCGCGTCGAGATTTGAAGTAGGAGATGTCACCGGGTCGATTGCCTTGAATGAAATCTGGCAGAGGAAGATGGATTTGGTTGAGCCAGTTATCGGTAAAGGTTCTAATTTCCTTCTCGTTCCCCTTTATTATTCCTTCCTCAAAGACGGTTGAGCTCTCTTTTCTGACCCATATCGTAATTCACCCCCTTTCCTTCCACCGAGAGATTGAAGTGCCGTGGTGCCGAGTATCAACGTTGATAGTCAAGGGGTTTGAATGGGAAACGACAGGAAGATTGGTAGAAATGAATGGACTGATCTCGACGAACGATAGCTCCGCGAGAGCAGCTGTCGAAGAAAAGTCCAAATTGGCAAAGTCTGCATACGTGGGGGAAGTGATACGGTGTTAGATGACGGTATCATCGTTGAAGAATGCACAGCCGTCGTCGGTAGCGTCGTTTTTGGAGACGTTGTCACTAACGATTGACACAAGACGATGACAAGCTGTCCAGATGCAAGTCGTGTTCGAGAACATAGATCTTCTAGAGTCGATCAAACACTATCTCGATGCGTTCGATGTTGCTCTGTTTCTTGGTGCAAGCTCACCAACTAGACATGTTAGTAGCTCTACATCGGGTGGATAGTATTGAACCTGGCAATTTTTGGAAGTTATGAGATTCTCGTATTCGTGTTTCACAGATGTGCCTCCTACCATCCCATCATTCCATCCTTCCCGTCCACCTAGAGCTATGGTTCTCCCAAGTAAGTGACAAAGACCCAGACTCCCAAGCCCCTGACGCCTTGCAAGAAAACAAACAGTGCGAGACGATACATCTCTTCAAGAGTTTTGCCGAGTCGGCTTCCAACTACCACCCACAATTGATGTTGTACACGAAGGAGATGTAGTGATCTTGCCACACGAACTTTCTACTCGTTTTCAGTGCTTTCGGCCAGCTCGGCAGCTTCTTGACGCTCTTCTGCTTCGTTTCTGAGGTCGTAGGCGATGTCGAAACATTCGGCGAGTAACGATGTGACACTTCCTTGGCCCTCGGGGATGTCGTCGCCGACCATGAATTTGCCGTCTTTCTTCATGTTGTCGATCGAGTTAAGCTGATATTGGTCAGTATGGATATGCAAGGAGATACACGAGGCAGATAGGCGAACCTTCATGCTGTATGGGTACAGCTCGCGAGGAGAATCGACACCACCCGAGCGCTTGACTTCAAGCAGACAGCGTTTGAGAGTGAGGAGTTGGTTGTAGATGGGCAACAGGGCTTCTGAGACAGGCTCTGACGAGATTATGTAGTGATAGATGTATGAGTAGCTCTTGCGAAGAAGGTAGAGCAGTGTCTGTAGGATTAGATGTCAGTTGGGAGTGATAACGATGGGGATAAGGTGATATTACCCTCTGCGCATGTAGATCAGCAGGCTTGCCTTCAGCGTCGATGAAGTTGCCATCAACGCGAGATTCGTCGATGCGGTCGAGTTGTCGTTGGTAGCTGTACAAGTCTGTCTCGCGTAGGGACCAGGCCTGGGTGAGGTTCATGTTGTCGAGAGTGTTGCGCAGCTTTACAAGTTTGTCGTAGGTCTCGCGGAAACGTTCGTCGATCTTTCCTTGCCTGTGTTATTGTTAGTCGAAAGTTCAGTTTGCCAGGCAGCTTGTTTTGACCCACTTCTCCTGGACAATTTCGAGCCAGAGTAGACAACGGCTTAGCAGGAACGAGACAACCTTGTCGCCTTCCTCGATATGGTGCTCATCGATATGAACATGTTGCAAGCGTTCGGCGTATGCTTCCTCAGCCGTCCTGCCCTTGTGTTGGACACCAGCATCTTTCAACTCTGCCTGAATTTGCTTGAGCTGGTCCCCTAGTTCTTCGACTTCGTTGACGGGGAATTTTGATCGTGTGTTGCAAGCTGAGAGCGAACGCAGGATTGAGACGAGCTTTTCGTAGTAGCTCATAAGTTCGGGGTCGAGCCGAGATAGCGAGGCCTGTAGGTCTTTGAGAGTTTGGTAGCAGACGTCGATGCGTGCTTCAAGTAGTGTCATCAAAGAGTCGCTGTGGACGTCTCTGCCACGTTCGACAGATGAGCGCCATTTCCGAAGATTGTGTTCGATGGATTCGAGGTCTTGGGGTAGGTAGAAACCGGCTTCTTTGAGATGGTCCAAGAGGCGCTGTGCAAACACGATAAGTATAAATAAGGCCAAATCCAGATATCAGAGTCACTTACTTTGACCGTAGAGACGGCAGAATAGACGGCGGGGGCTTCCTGGTTACGACCGATGGTAAGGAAGAATAGGGAAACGAGCTGGAAGCAGTCGTCGAGCACCGTGTCGACTCTGTTTTGTTCGCTACGCTTGTCTGTACGCAGGTCGTTAAGCTTCTCGACCTCGCCGATTAATCTCTTGTAAAGGTCTAGGACATCTTGAGTGCGAATGTATGATGAACGGTCGCTCTTGAGCACTGAGAGCTGGTCACGCAGGCCGAGCAGACGGTCGAGGATGGGTTGTTCCTTGGGGTCGAGCGGAGAGCGCGTGAATGGCGAGTCGGTCATGCTGTATTCTGAAAGTGGTCTGGCGGTGTGTCTACAAGGATACGGCGTCAATACGTAGTATGCGGATGTGTGGATCTGGTAATGTCGAATGCCAGACGGTAGATGCTTCGGTTACTGCGCTGACGTATTGGCAGCGGGGAGCGAGGGCTCCGATTCCGTTTGCACATCTTTGTGCATGGACACGATGCGGTATCTGCTTTGTGCAAGAGATGAAAGTCACATGACAGAGTCCTGGAAGACACCGCCAAGAGTGCAGGCGGCCCGTGCGCCCACTCGCCAAATTCCATCGCACACTTTTCTCCCGCCGTGGCCGACTCTTGAATCCGTCGTCAACCACGAGAAGAAGTCCGTCTGTTACCCTTTTAGAAAACAGAAAGGCATCTCTTTACCCATCCATCAAAATGTCCACCGCCGAGCTCGCTTCCTCCTACGCTGCCCTCATCCTGGCCGATGACGGTATTGAGATCACCGTATGCGCCGCACTCCAAACTCTCGACAATTTCACGACTCTGTACTGACTTGCTATACCAGGCCGACAAGCTCCAGACCCTCATCTCTGCCGCCAAGATCGAGGTTGAGCCCATCTGGACTCAGCTCTTCGCCAAGGTACGATTTCAATGCTCGCGAACTATTGCAATCGAAGCGCACACGATGCGCTGAAGAAGCAACCGCAACAACCGCAAAAAAAAGAACTTTTGTCTGACTCGTCGCGTGTCTACAGGCTCTCGAGGGCAAGGATGTTAAGGAGCTCCTCCTGAACGTCGGCTCTGGCTCTGGTGCCGCCGCCGCCCCCGCTGCTGGTGGTGCTGCCGCCGGTGCCGCCGACGAGGCCGCCCCCGCCGAGGAGAAGGCTGAGGAGAAGGAGGAGTCCGACGACGACATGGGCTTCGGTCTCTTCGACTAAGCGTCTCGTCCCCCTCTATTCGCTCGCCTTCAAAAGAAAATCCTCCCCCGTTCTGGTGTATCTTCAAGCGTGGTGGAATCGCTCAGGCTATTGGGAACAGTTTACGGCTCCGGAGGAATATGCACTTCTCTGCTGCTTCTCGTCGGTTCGCCCGCGCGACTTTTTTCTGCTCGCCTTTTCTATAGTCCGAAGGTTCGCCATTCAAAAATGGACCGGCTCAAGCAAAAAAATCTCCACGAAGTCAATGGGTGCTGTCTGTCTCTGCGCAAACAAGTGATCGGCTTTACTGTGATTGAAAGTCGTGTATCTGTTCGTCTGTCTGTCTTGCTCTACTTGTCTGGGTCTAAAGAGCTTCTGTGAATGCGCATGTCTTGAGGTCCCGTCTTCCATATTCCCTTGATCTCATCCATGCAATGCTCCTCTTCCCAGTATATCTCAAACAACAAAGTTAAAAGAATGCATGTTCCCGACTTCGCCATATTCGCCTTGAGATGCACCTCTAATCAATTCTTCCATGGTATCATTCGCCCATTTGCTTTGACCTTTACACCTCATATACATTTCCTTGCTGAATCGTTATACTCCTCGTCCGCGAGGATAGCTGCGTAGACTAGGAGCATCTGACTGCCTCTCAGCCGCACTCTGTAGACCTGAAGCAATATACTCGGAAGGAACCACCACAGAGCTTGGGGTCGAAGGGACTGTCGCAAGTGCTGCTGGTCCGAGTGCTGCGCTCAAAGGGGTCGCAGGCACCGGTGTCACGTATCCAGACACCGAGTTTGATCGAAGTGCTGCCTGGTACAGCTGGGATCCATTGACAGCAATACTGACATCCTTGACTGCCTTTTGAACTGGTCGCATGACTACCTTGACAGAATCTGTGTCGTAGCCTTGGTTTCCAATGTTTCTGATCTCGAGGGCGAGATCCAACCATGTCTATTTCTCTCGTCAGTCACTTTTTCGGTTCATCTTATGACAAACCAAAACAACTTACTCGCACGAACTTGTCGCACAACAGCCAGAAGTCTCGCTGGGTGCGCAAATTAGGATCCTTGAGCTTGACCTTGGACAGGCGATTTCTCATCGACTCCAAAGCATTGATTGCAACATCACACTTTTGCAGAGCCATCGACCAGAGACGTGACATTGATCCTTGCATTGATCGTTTGGCTGACTCGTTTCGGCTGTAAAAGTCGACCCTGCAACTTGGGAGAGTCTGCGCAGCAAGTTCGCATGCATGTTGAAGTTTCAAGAAGATCGACTCAAACTGACGTTGCTCTTCGCTCTCCTCGGGCGGCTGCTGCAGTACGACGGACCGTGGGATGCCAGAGGCTGATGAGAATGACTCGCCAGATCGTGGTGTCACGGCACTCATACTTGTCATGGTATTGCTTCGACTGTTGCTGAGAGGTACTGGTGGAGGAGCAGTTCCGGGAGTCGTCAGTCGTGAAGGTTGTAATATAGTAGCGCCGCGTAGTCTCTTCTTCGGTGCGATTGGTTTGGGCTGGGTAGGTGTGCTTGCCCGACTAATAGTCGCCAACGATCCACGAGCACTTCTCGATGTTGCCTTGACTTCTGTAGCCTGGAACGTCAAAGTGTTACGAATCTCTATCAGAGTGCCGTAAATATGAAGCATGAGGCTTCTAACGTACATGCCTTCACCACGCAATGCAATCTTGCGAGCATGAAGACGGAGCTCTGCAGCAAGAGCAGCATAGCTCTGGAGGACATGAGCACACTTTCTACGGATTGCCTGAATCCAGGGGTCGTTTTCAGATGCTCTGCTCTCGCCAGTGCCAGTAGAGATCTGGCTCAGCCGTCTGTCAAGTTCTTCGAGACTCGCACTTGATTCGAAGAAAATTCTCTCCATTGTAGTCTTTCTGGGCGTACCACTCTTCATGATCCGCACGGCATCACCAATAGGACCGTTGAGTTGAAACAAAGCAAAGACAATTCTACTTGCAAGCTTGACAGTCATGCTCGTTGGTCTTGATACTCGACGATCTTCCGGTAGACTGGACAATCGGCGGCGAGCTACTGGCATGCGACTGGAAGGCTCCATGGGACTGACCGCTCCAGAAGAAGACTCGTTGCCACTGTGGGCAGCGAGACTTAAGCTTGAAGCCCCTCTGTAGTGGTG
>Ga0181456_100095_pt1 | contig 11048 bp, 13 predicted proteins | sample InSIn3SAF170_2_FD_119057 | JGI IMG/M metagenome (GOLD analysis project Ga0181456, IMG submission 119057) | Clean room microbial communities from NASA Spacecraft Assembly Facility at Jet Propulsion Laboratory, Pasadena, California, USA -... ...
GGGCTTATGGTCGAGCCTGCTTGCGCATCCTCTCCTCTCCTTATCAGTCGAGCCCCCTAAAGGGTCCTTATCAGTCGAGCACCTAAAGGTCCTTATGGTCGAGCACCTAAAGGTGATGGCGGCCTTATCAGTCGAGCCTGCTTGCGCATTCAATTTACTTCTTTTTTTTTTGACTTATTTGAGGGGCAAATAAGTAACTAAAAGGCGGTGGTCGAGCACCTAAAGGTGATGGCGGCCTTATCAGTCGAGCCTGCTTGCGCATCCTTATCAGTCGAGCCCCCTAAAGGGTCCTTATCAGTCGAGCCGATGGCGGCCTTATTAGTCGAGCGTGCTTACGCACCCTGCCGGTCCTTGCCCCGAAACTAACCCGCCCGTTATCTGGCGGCTGGGCACGCACAGCGCCCATTGCCCGCATAGCGTTCAAAAGACTAACGCGCAGCGGAGTGGAGCAGCCGCCGCGGCGACACGAAGGTTCGCCGCTTGGCTGGATCTCGCTGGTGCCACCTATAGGTAGGCGTGTGTGACGTTTGGAGTTGTCGTTCGTGCACCTGTCCCCAATGAAATAATGAGTAATCCGTTACCCTGCAGATTATGGCCTTACCACTCGGTCCCGATGGCCGGCGGGGATTATAGCAGCAGCTTACGTTCGCGCGTCTCCCCACGTGTGACACGTGTTAGCTGTGGGAAGTATGGTTCCGAAAGCAAGCGACTTCGGCCAGTTCAGGCTCAACCCCTCGCTTCACGTTAGTTAGCGGACTTACATGATACTATCGGGCGGGCAATCTCTTTCTTTCTGTGTGGGATGATGCCGAGGAGAGAGGAGAATGCGTCGAGGCGGCGAGCAACTACATCGTTCATTTCCCCCTCATGAGCCAGACAGCCCACCCGGATCGGATAACGTGCATGCATTTGGACCGATCGATGGAGAGAGCCAAAAAAGCCAAAAAGCGCTTGAGCGCTGTACTATGTATAAGATATTCATCCTATACAGATAGATGGATATATAAGGATAGACATCTATATCGATTCGGATATTTGTAGATATCTGTATATCGATATACATATATAGATATCCAGCCAGATGTCTCGAGATCTATATATGTCCATCTATGAAGATCTTTCTATGGATACATAAGGTTCAATTTACTTATTGGGTGCCCCTCTCAAATAAGTAACTAAAAGGCGGTGGTCGAGCCTGCTTGCGCATCCTGAAAGGTCTTACCTGAGCTAGCTAGCTAGAAGGTAAGGTCAGTCATCACTTACCGGGTGAAAATGATAGGTAAGGTATAACCCCCCCTTACCTGAGCATGAAGGTAAGTGATAACCTTTGGTCGGCCTGTAGGCTCTTCGATAGACCCTTTCTTTCTGGCTGGCTCAGTCATTTGTGAATTACGGCAAATTCTGTCACTACGATGGATAGAGAAATCGGTTGCCTACACAAATTCTGGCCCCGCATCACCCAGCAGCGCAAGTGTGTCCTGCTGACGCCTCGAATCAAGCTTTTGTTGCGACATGCTATGTTTTCTCCCCCATTGCTAGTAGGTTGATGGGTCGCACGCCCGGCACACATGTTTTTTTTGCTGGCCTTGTGTGTTAGTAACTATAGGTGACCTAACGGCCGCCGCCCGACTGGACATACCAATAGTCACAGGATTCGTATGGGCTACTGGGGAGTGGGCAATAATCTTCTTAGGATCGATTTGTCTCAGAGTGGTCGGGGAAGTATATATAATAGCAATCGCGCTTAGAGTATAAATGAAGGGAGTGGAACAAAGTGTCGCTTCGGGAAACATGGGTATGGGAAATCTCGAAAACCCATAGGTTCCCAATTTTGAAGGAATTCCTGCCGAAATGACGGATCCAGCCGTAGGTGCCTCTACATGAGCTTCGGGTAACCAGATATGAACTGGTACCATAGGCACTTTGACGGGGAAAGGAGCGGGAGAAGCAATCCATGGAAAGATTTGGCGCCGCTCACTGGATTCTGTGGTTGATAAGATTTGTAAATCGGTGGTTCCTGTTTGGGAGAGAATCAACGGAATAGCTAATAGCATAAGAACAGATCCGAGTGAGGTGTATGGGGGAAACTGATATGCTGCCCTGATCTTTCTTTGTCTCGAACCCCATACCCCTATAGTGATAGGAGAGTAAGGGGTAGCCCCAGAGCTTCGGGTGTAGGTCAAGAAAAAGCTCCAGTGGGTAGCCACTCCCTTCTCAGAGAACCGTACGTGATACTTCCGCATCATACGGCTCCGCCCCGGGATAGCTAGTCGTTCGTGGCCCTTGTCATTATCCCACTATCCATGCATGTACTTCCCGTCTTCACTTTCTCATTTTTTGCTTGCTTCTCGCTCTACTGAAATAGATTTCGCGGAAAACCGGCTATATCCGATCTTGGTTGGCCTTTCACCCCTAGCAGCCACGGAGTCATCCCCGTATTTTATACGCGATCAATCCAACAATCTATCAGGAATGACGTATATGAGAAAGCGTCATTCAATATCTCACATCGAATCTGGTATGACACATATCGATGCATTCATTCGTTATATACGTAATTACGCTTTAGCATATCATGCATCCATGGGCATATGTCATTATGCATTCGAGATCTCGAACTAAATGACATATATAAACCTAATTGGTTCATTTCGACCAGTGATTCCAGTCATTCATGAGAGATTGAATTGTGGTTTTTCCAACCTGAGATTTCCCTCCTTAGAGGTGACTTCGAGACCAGAGAGAGTGACATTCATTATATATGTCATTATGGTCGATCTATTTCCATGTCATTGGAATCCAGTCATACCAGATGAGATGCGAGTTATATAAGGACCAGACCAGAGATATGTGAGTGACTTCTCTTATATATGTCATTTCGACCAGTGATTCCAGTCATTCTTTATATACGTAATTACGTCATTCATTGGTGACTTCGAGACCAGAGATAGTGACATTCATTATATATGTCATTATGCATGAAGAAATGGCTCACATTCCAGTAGCGATATGTCTTCATCATATTATATATGATTCAGTGGTTTTCCGTGTGCACAAAGAAATTGATCGTATTTTGATCAAAATTTCCCCATCTCATCAGTAAGTTGGGATAGGAGGTATGGTTGGTAAAGAGCAAAGGTGCGCAAGCAAAGGTGAGGGGCGTAGCGAAGCACATAAGTAAAGCGAGTAGGCAGGAGCGTAGCGGAAAATAGTCAGAGTGGTACCCACCAAGTCAGAATATTTCATCAAGTGTTGTGGAACGCCCATCCAATCAAGGTTAGGCAGTTCAAGTGAATCAAAAGGTTAGTAAGGTCGGTCGCACGTAAAGTAAAGGCAAGTCTAATAAAGGCACGGAGTGGTCAGTGCCCAAGCCAAGTCGTCGGTAAGTTCTAAATGGTGGGTCTGCCTGTATTCATTCGATCCAACCAACAGGGCTTACAGTTACCACGTATAATTCTACTACTGCTACTGGTGGTTATCCTGTTCCCCTCCACTTACAGTAATCCTTACGGCTGTAAAGAGCCCGCCCGAAATGTTGTATATATCTATAAAAAGTGTTATGGAGAAATAACATATATAAAGAATACCCGGCGTGATATCAACCGGTTCAGCTTCGTGATAAGTCAAATGCAATAAGAAGGGGCGTAGCGAAGATCCCTGAATCCACGAAATAATCCAGTAAATGGGGTCGGGTACAAAGGGAAAGGTTCTGTGAGCATTCAAGCTTGTAGGACTTTAAGGGTACGGGTATGTATGACCTAAATATTCCTTCAGGATGTATCAACCTTGTCCGAAACGTTCAGCAAACAGTAATAAGATGTCTACTATGGGAAAACAGGGAAAACGGGATGGGGATATATGTCTCACTCAACCTTCCTGGTCCTCCTGTCAGGGTCTGGCCTGAACGGTTTCTTCAGTCAGGATGTATGTATCAACTTGTTCGAACACGCTCGGCAAACAGTCAGTCATTGTGATAAGAGCCCCATCCATATCCCTCAAAAGGTGAAGATGGGATGCTCCAAGAATATGAAACTGAAGGCGAGGTGGGCTAACGCGCATAAGATAAGGTTTCTTAAGAATACAAGTCCCGTCCTATACTAGCCGAAAGGTGAGGATCGAAGAGGCGAAGAAGAAACAATGAAGTTCTCTCTGCATAATCTAATCAAAAGGTGGGTGGGTTATAAAGAAGATCCCTCACCATCGGAATAGTGAGTGACCCCTCACCATCGGAATGGTGAGCCCCTATCGGTCCTCTCCTCTCCTCTCGATGGCGGCCTTATCAGTCGAGCACCTAAAGGTCCTCTTCAATTTACTTATTTGCCCCTCAAATAAGTCAAAAAATGGTCGAGCACCTAAAGGTGATGGCGGCCTTATCAGTCGAGCCTGCTTACGCATCCTCTCGATGGCGGCCTTAACAGTCGAGCACCTAAAGGTGATGGCGGCCTTAACAGTCGAGCATGCTAACGCATCCTCTCGATGGCGGCCTTAACAGTCGAGCACCTAAAGGTGATGGCGGCCTTAACAGTCGAGCATGCTAACGCATTCAATTTACTTATTGGGTCTCAAATAAGTAACTAAAAGGCGGTGGTCGAGCACCTAAAGGTTAGGGTTTACTTATTGGGTGGGGGGCTTATGGTCGAGCCTGCTTGCGCATCCTCTCCTCTCCTTATCAGTCGAGCCCCCTAAAGGGTCCTTATCAGTCGAGCACCTAAAGGTCCTTATGGTCGAGCACCTAAAGGTCCTTATCAGTCGAGCACCTAAAGGTGATGGCGGCCTTATCAGTCGAGCCTGCTTGCGCATCCTCTCCTCTCCTTATCAGTCGAGCCCCCTAAAGGGTCCTTATCAGTCGAGCACCTAAAGGTCCTTATGGTCGAGCCCCCTAAAGGGTGATGGCGGCCTCTCCCTTTTGGTCGAGCACCTAAAGGTCCTTATCAGTCGAGCCTGCTTACGCATCCTTATCAGTCGAGCCCCCTAAAGGGTCCTTGACAGTCGAGCCCCTCCGGTCCTCACCATATGAATAGTGAGTGGCTCCGCCCCTAAGTAATATGGGGCCCTTACCTGAAAAACGAAAATGGGTAAGGTTTAGGATGGATTCAACCTTGTTGTTGGGCCATCTATGCCAGGGTAGGACATGTAATTCTTCTCCGAACGATGGGTAGTATAAAACTTTCAGGGTATGGGAATATGTATGACCTCAACGTTGTCGGAACTTTCTTTCATTCAGTCAATGTTGTCCGAAGGGAGGGGGCCTAAATAATAGCAGTAAGAAGTGTATAAAGACGATACGGCATAATCAAAAGAAAGGGTGCTTCCTCTCCTTATCAGTCGAGCCCCCTGTCGGGTCCTCAAACTACTTCACTTTTATTACGCTTGGATGGGTTGCTTCTAAGACCTTGGGTTTTCATACGCTTGGGGCATACGGTTGGGGCTTCAACTTGGGCCTTTCATGAACCCTTTCATAGACGTGTGGGATCCTTCGTTAGTATGGTCCTAACGCTGCTATATTGGCCCAACTGGCCCTTATCGCGCGCATTATGAATATGAAATATGGCCGATCCTTTTTACGATTTACGAGGATGCCTTCCTTTGACAGCTCCCTACGCTACACGGCTCTTTGCCTACCGGGGTTGGTCCTTAAAAGCCCGTCTACCAAACGGATGTGAGGAGACATGCCCGCCCAACAAACACACTGTTGCCCTTACTCATCAAAACAACGTAGCACACTATCTCTTTACTTACGCATGCTTAGATAAAGACAGTAGACTCGATCCACTAGGGCGTTACCCAAACACCTGGGGCTTATAACCTGTCTTCGTTTCACGAGACCCTACCTTCTAAGTGGCTTTACCCAAGTTCCCTCATCAAACTGGGCTAGGGCTGAGAAGCCTACCTCCTTTACGATAGGATTCTTTTGGCCGAGAATACCTTCGCTCGGAAGGGCAGGAGATACCGACCTTATCAAGCTAGAGGGAAATAGAGACTTGAATTGGGTATACTTCATCTCTTATTTCAGTAAAATAGATCAGAGGTAGGTCGATTAGACTTTCAAGGACCTTATCGGGCATTTAGATTCTCTAATTGTATGGCCTTTTGAAGCTTTCTCTATGTACGCCTTCTCTGACCTTGGCAGGCTTCCAACCCTTATCCTACGGTTGGTGCTTGGCTGAGCAGCGTTGCCCCTAACCCACCTTGGGGCAGAGATGAGACCTTCGGGCAGTGATCCCGCAGCGGATGATGCCCTTTTCACGGACCTCGTGATAGTTCTTGCGATAGATCCCTTTCTCTCGTCTCGCTAGCTTGGGTGATATGCCCTAGCGCTATTACTTATATAATAGAGTATAGGCAATCCCATAGGGAATTCCCCGTAAAGAGGCTGAACAATAGGGCCCGTAAATAGGCAGTCTCACTGAAACAATAGCTAAGGGAAGAACATTAGCTCACTGAACCAAGAGCTAATCACGGGAAGAAACATGACTCGCTAACCTACAAGCAAGCAACCTAACCGGCCTAAAGAGATCGACTGATTCTACTGCCTTACCTCCAAGCAATCATACCTGCTAAGCTATCCTTCCAAAGACATCTATCCAAAGCTACTGCCTACTGAACGGGCCATCCTTCTACTGCTACTTCTCGGAACTACTGCTTCTATCGCTAGCCCACGGGGAAGAACCTTTTCTCGCGAGCTCACCAATACTTCTCCAAAGCTAACTCACCCAATACTTCACTGATAACCTTCCACTGATACTACTTCACGCTAACTCATGTTTCTACTGCATTGCAACCACTTCACGGGCAATCACCTTCTACTGCTTCTCCCGTCTCGTACCACCTATCGCTATTCTCGAAAGCTAACTCGCCTACCCCCATCGAATCCCTTGGCGGTATGGATATTGGATTTATGGGTGACGCCTTGATGTTATATACGAATTCACATTTCCATGAAGTTGTTCTTAATCATGGGCTGGCGAGGAACAGCAGTGGAACCCGGTGCTTATGGATGATGATTTCATGTAGCACTCAGGGGGGCCAGAACAAATGGGCTAGAGTGGAGCATAGCATCCTAAACACCTTCTCTCAATGAGTGAAGCATGGTTGCTCACAATATCCCCGACACTCATTCATTGGCCTCGACATTGATTAGTTGGAGTCCGTACTCCGTGATCCGGCAGGGTCAGACAGTGAGTTTGATCTTCATTCATTTTAGTCTTCCCATATTGTTTGTTCTTGGCTCTTATTATGGGGTTCTTTCTTATGTGACACGCCGGCTCCAGCTTCAAAATAGACATACTGAGGTCGTTTTTTGAGCCCTAATCGAGTTTTCGGTCAACCGGGTGGGAAGACCAAGGGCCTTCTACGTCCCAGCCTGAGCTTATTTGATCCGTTGAATAGGTAGCCGTTGAGAGGCCCTCCTGACCAGGGAGTTTATTGGAAACATACTGCGCCTGTTGGATGTCGCGTTTTCCTCTCCCTTATGGTCGAGCCCCTACCGGTCCTCATTCGAGAGCCTGGCCCGCAATTGGAAGGCCAAATCGGGGTAGATTATTAGAGTACCACTTGTTCATCTCGTTGTATCCCCTACAATGTGATATGGATCCTAGGTTTTGGGACCCAGCTATGGAAATAATGATTGATGAAATGCCTATCAAGATCTGATTAAGCTAATTGAGGTAATTCCAAGGGAAAAAGAATATGGCCTTTGGGGGTTGGATAATGCATTTGATATAGATCTCTTCCCCACGCTTAAATAAAGAAATCGTAATCTGAACCGGGTTATGAGGATGAAATGGATAGGCCTACTATTCTCTGTTCGATAAGAATGGTTATGAAGCAGCCTGCCGGGAATTCTTATTTGAGAAGGGGTATCCACATGCTTCCTCTCCATGCCTGGCTCAGCAGGTGGGAGTGACACGGAAACTGGGATTGAATCACGGGATCAGGTGGGCTTCTCACCATTCCCTTGATCGCCTCAACCAGAATCACTTCTCTATCCACATCCGTCCCAGCCCCTCAACCCTGCGGGTGTGAGTGGATAAATCCCCGTATATTCTTATTATTTAAGCGGAGTCACACATTCTAATTGATCGAGTCAGATCAGCCAACTGATAGGATATCGAACGAGTATATAGAGGGCAGTTTTTCCGGGTAAACAACCCACTCCCACCCGGATACTCGTCCATCGGGCCTAGACAGACTGAAACCCACCTCCTTCCAAGGCACACGTGGCTTGCTTCCAGACTCATCCGTGCCAATAGGTCACGGCCAAAAGGTACACTTCCAATCACTCTGTCTCCCCTGGGAATATATATATATATATACGGGCAAGCTTGTGTTGGTTTGGATTCCAACGTACAACCAGTAGGGCTGGGGACAAGAAAGTCAAGGTTCAAGGAGGGGCGCAGAGGAGGGGACTGTCTATTCTTTACCCGCACAGTATTTAGCAAGGCATATGCCCGATATTTGACACGCCGGGCACTCACTCAGCCGCTCCCTAACAAAGCTTTCAGGGCCCATATTATAGATTACCAACTTGAATTGCAACCTCAGTGGAATATGATAACACCAAGCCTGGACAACAAACCTTCGCGTCAAACCGCTCCAACGCCACCCTCTCCAATTCAGATCCATTTATTTCAATACTGGCTCTTTGGGAAATGCCAACCAACCACCTCCTATATATTGCCACTTCCTTCCTAATATCTATTAGGTACTACACGTTCATATACAACTATGGCTAGTGAAATAGATAATGCTAGTGGAATAGATAATGCTCGTGAAATAGGTATTCAATGCCGAGCTCCTGACACTTGGGGGTACACTGGGGGGATCGAACCCGCTAGAGGTAATAGGGGAGCTTTTAGCCAAGACTTCAGTTGAATCTCTGGCACGCTAAAGGTAATAGGGGTAGGCATGCTAAGTGCTTTTCGGTAGTCAATTCGGCTGGCCATATCTATCTATGAGTTTGGAACTATTCAAGGTGCGAAGCCGCTTGTCCCTCCGGGGGGGCAAGGTTGTTTTACAGGAAGGCCAGTGGCAATAGCATCTTCTTCATATTAGTGGATTTCCTTTCGCTGCTTATATAGAAGGAGTCAAGGTAGTGGGTAGTTTAGGCTTTCCAGCATACTTAGGATTGGTATGATCCTTTCCATCCTTCTTGAAGTCTCTTTGCCATGTTTTCTCCTGCGGCACCATGTGGATCGCCCTGCATAACTCCTTAGGTTTAGATCCATAGTCCCTTCATCCATAGTCCCTTCTCTCTCTCCCTTGGACTAATTACTAATGGGTTTAGGATCCATATGGTATAGAGAGGTAGTATAGAGAGGTAGTATAGAGAGGTTTTCTCTCTATGGTAGAGAGAGTTGGTTAGGGTTGGATGCTTAAGGCGTTTGTCCAAGTTATTAAGTCACTATCTCTTTAGGTGGTGGCAACAATCATTTCAAGTTGATAGAGCCCGACATGAGCTACTGATGGATCTTCTTAGCCAACACGTAGCGGATGAAGCCTTCTTGAACCTAATACGGATGTTTATGACCAATACTCTAATGGGATCAGACGGTACCATCTATACGAATACTGACATAGGCATCTCACAGGGCTCCGTGCTCTACCCGATCCTATGGAAGTACAGCTGCGCCTTCCTGCCATTGACCTTAAAGAAAAGGCGGTTAGAAATTCTACTTGAAGAGGTAGGGCAGTTAGAGGGTGCTTTCATATTTACCAACCCTAGCAGGAGCAAAGCGTAGCCTCTAAGCCTTGGGAATCTGAATTTGCCTTTTTTGTTAGCACGGTAAGGGGTGTTTCAAATCCAATCCCCCAAGAAGTCATCCTTATTTAGCAGTAGCAGTGTAATAAGAACTCTCAATAGAGAGTGCCCATGGAGAATGGAGCTCTAGAGGAGAAGTGCCAATGGATAAGTATCGGAGCTATAGAGGGAAAGTACTATACGGAGATATGACGATGGAGAAGTGATCGGAGCTACCAAGGGGAAGTACTTCGTCGTAGATTTGGTATATTCTCTATTTCATTATGCATGAATGAATTATATATGTAATTACGCTCATGATCTGCTTTTCATTGTGCGAAGAATGCTAAGTATAATAATAGAAAGTGGGCATTTCTCTCCTTACCTTCTAGCTAGCGATTTGAGGGGAATAAATAGAGGGAGGGATGTCCATTGTTATGTTTTTGTGCAATCTGTTCCAAGTCAACTTGGTGCCTGGGCCTAATCTGTAGGCGATCAATGAATCACTCTCCGGGCGGGCATCCCCCACCTTGCTTACGGTCACTCCCCGACTAGCGTGAATTCAAGTTCAAGCATAGGGCGATGATCCAGTTGAGAGGCCCCGATGACACAACAAAAACGCCCCTTGCCTGGGACCGCCTAAAGGGGAGTTGATTGAAATGAAAATAGTGAATGAGGATGCGTAAGCAGGCTCGACCACCGCCCACCACCCAATAAGCATCAAGGCTGAAATCTGTTGCAAGCGAACTTGTCACCTTTGCCGATCCGGGTATGCCAGGTAATGCGGGGCGTATAATCGAGCTGTAGCGATCCTTTTAGACTACTCATGGGGGCAAGCGGTAAACCGGCAAGCAGCACACCTTCGTAGACCACATCATCTGTACAACCTTCTGGGGACATCTACCGGCAATCAACAACATCATAACCATACCTCTCTCTCTCGCTATCGTTACACCTTTGCATACAACACTTCTGGGACATATACCGGTAAGCGAACATATCATAAACCGGCCAGCAGCAAATCAGAAACCTCTCTATATTGGTCCACCTCACACTGCAACATCATCCGTCCGTTGAACCGCCCCTATCTCTGCTCTCTGCCGATGTGGGACTATGCGACAGCCTTCAAATATGGGACCGCTGATGTGGAAAATCAATGACTCGCTAACTGGTGCTACTCCCGCCTTGATTTATTGGGGGCTGACTGTCCTTCGGTAACGTATAACATGGCACGAAAACCTCATTCAAGGGCACGGGGTATTGAGAAAACAGGTAACATAGAATCAAATCATTCTGGTCACGTATCAGT
>Ga0181456_100101_pt1 | contig 10801 bp, 9 predicted proteins | sample InSIn3SAF170_2_FD_119057 | JGI IMG/M metagenome (GOLD analysis project Ga0181456, IMG submission 119057) | Clean room microbial communities from NASA Spacecraft Assembly Facility at Jet Propulsion Laboratory, Pasadena, California, USA -... ...
AGCAGCGCGAAAATATTATTCAGTACGCCGAACAAGGTTTACTTTCCAAAGAACTCGCTACCATTCATTTAGATGTACCGATTGATTTTGACGAGAGCGCTTTCGAGTACCGGGGACCAGACGTAGAAAAACTGCGGGCTTTGTTCGATGAACTGGAATTCCGGCAATTATCGACGCGCATTTTAGGGACCCCATCATCGGCACCGGCGGCCAAAGCGCCCGCCGTTAAGGCAACCCTGGTAAAAGGCAAAAAATCCGACCAGCAATCGTCGCTTTTCGAGGAAATGGACGAGTTGTTTACGGAAAATGGCACGGCTACTACTGAAGAAGAAACAACACCGGCCGTCCGGAAAAATATTACCAGCACCTTACACGATTATCACCTGATTAACACGCCCGAGTTGCGGGCCAGTTTGGTTTCGTACTTAGAAAAACAAAAAGAATTTTCGTTTGATACCGAAACCAACAGTATTGATGCCATTACCGCCAAGTTGATTGGCATGTCGTTCTGCTACATTCCCGGCGAAGCGTATTACGTGCCCGTACCGCTGGATAACGAGGCCGAATACACTGCCATAGTGGATCAGTTCCGGGGCGTGCTGGAAAACGAAAAGATCAGTAAAATCGGGCAGAATATAAAGTACGACATTCTGGTAATGAAAAGCCAGGGCGTAACGGTACGTGGCCCGCTGTTTGACACCATGATTGCCCATTATCTGCTGGAACCCGATATGCGCCATAACATGGATTTACTCGCCGAAACGTATTTAAACTATACGCCCATTTCCATTACCGAACTCATCGGTAAAAAAGGCAAAAAGCAGCTGAACATGAGCGAGCTGACCCCGGAAGAAATTTACGAGTATGCCTGCGAAGACGCCGATGTTACCCTGCAATTAAAAAATTACTTTGCGCCGCTCTTAGAAAAAAACAACGTCCGCAAGTTATTCGACGAAGTAGAAAATCCACTCATTCCGGTTTTAGCGGCTATTGAGTACGAAGGTATTTCCATTGACGGTAACGCCATGGCCGAATCGTCGAAAGAACTGGCAGGTTATATTGCTGATATGGAGAAGCAGATTTACCAGATTGCCGGCACTACTTTTAACATTGGCTCGCCCAAACAGCTCGGCGAAATTTTATTCGATAAATTAAATTTAACCGGCGATAAAACGAAGAAAACTAAAACCGGTCAGCACGCCACCGGCGAAGAAGTATTATCTAAATTAGCGAGCCAGCACGAAATTGCCCAGCTTATTCTGGATCACCGGCAATTAACCAAGTTAAAATCCACGTACATTGATGCCTTGCCGCAATTGATTTGCGCCCGCGACGGCCGGGTGCATACGTCGTTTAACCAGGCTGTAGCCGCCACGGGTCGTTTAAGTTCTACTAACCCGAACCTGCAGAATATTCCCATCCGGACGGAAAAAGGCCGCGAAATCCGGAAGGCCTTTGTACCGCGCGACGGCAGTCATTTACTTTTATCCGCGGATTATTCCCAGATCGAGCTCCGTATTATGGCTGATTTCAGCGGCGATGCTACCATGAAAGAAGCATTCCAAAAAGGCCTGGATATTCACGCTTCTACCGCCGCCAAAGTATACCACGTGGGTTTAGACGAGGTAGACGCGGATATGCGCCGCAAAGCCAAGACCATTAATTTCGGGATTATTTACGGTATTTCGGCTTTTGGTTTAGCCGAGCGTTTGCGCATTCCCCGTCGCGAAGCCGTGGAAATCATTGAAGCCTACTGGCAGGAGTTTCCGGCGGTAAAGCAATACATGGACAGCGCCATCAACAGCGCCCGCGAAAAAGAATACGCCGAAACTATTTTGGGCCGCCGCCGCTACCTCCGCGACATTAATTCCCGGAACGCCAACATTCGCGGTTACGCCGAACGCAACGCCATTAACGCGCCTATCCAGGGTACCGCGGCGGATATTATTAAAATTGCCATGATTAACATCTACAACTGGATTGAAGCCGAAAAGCTGCAAACCCGCATGATTTTGCAGGTACACGACGAATTAGTATTTGATGCTCCCAAAGAGGAATTAGACCTTATTCAACCAAAAATTGCCGAACTCATGAAAACGGCTTTACCGCTGAGCGTACCCATGGAAGTAGGGATGGGCGTTGGGGAGAACTGGTTAGCGGCACATTAGGGCTTACTTATTTAAAAACTTTAAGTTTAACCCTTTAATTTTCTTGTTATTCTGAAAGAACTTATTTTGTTAGGTAGCTGAACAGATTTCTCAGCTTTAGGCGGAGAGTTCACCTTAGTGAACTCTCCGCTTTTTATTGGGCTGCTAATCCGAGATTAGCGTTTACCACATGTTTTCCTTAGGCCAATAAGAGATTGGCTGCTCAAAAGTACATAGCGTGCTTTACTCACTACGCTCAACCCTAATGCCCCGGTTCTACGTGGCGCATTCTGCCAACTCTACGCAGAACACAGGCAGAATGTATAATAATTAAAATCAAAGGCTTATCTTGTGTTTGAAATTTAAATTCTTAAATTGTAAAGCTATTTTGGTTCCTGTTTTTCTGATCTTTAAACTGGTTGCTTATGAAAATCTTTTACATTCTAGCAGTTCTTGCTTTTACAAGAATCAATAACCTCCGCGCACAAGATCACTCCGACAAAATTGATGTTGAAAAAGGTTTTAAATACCACGAAATTTACCTGGACCGGTACGAGGTTAAAAAGCTTTTGAAAAAAGATAAGGTAGCCTTTGAGGTATTTAAACCATCACGGTTTACACATACCTTAAGCTATTTTCTTTTTTCTGCCGGGTTAGCTACTGCATTTGCCCCATTAGATGCAAAGTTTGATAACAACGATGATACCAAGCCTACCCACGTAGGTACCTTTATTGGCGTAGGCCTTGGTTTAATAGCTTTAGGATTTCCAGTCAGAAACAAATCTTACCGGCAAACTAAAGCCGCGGTGGAGTTATATAATTCCCGGTTAAGCAGCAATTTACGGCAACGGCCAAAACCGGAGTTTCTGCTGGGCTTTACGGGTAACGGACCCGGTATGGCAATTAAATTTTAAAGATAAAACCCGCTTAAATCCGGTAACTCACACTAGTCGCGCACTAAGCGCTTATCCAAATCCATTGTCTAGCGCTAGTGTTAAGCGCAGCGTCACTGGTGCTTAAAAGACAAGAGGAAGTCTCCTGACTTCCGTATACCAACAAGTTGATACTTCGCCAGTCCGGAGACTGGCTTTTGTCAATAGGTCCAAGAGACGCTAAGCTTAACTCTTGAACCAGTAAGAAGAAACTTGCTAAGCGTCAATTGGGGTTGTCTTTTCTTCCTGAAATTCAGATTATTGATTCAATAAAAAAGCAGGCTGGAAGGCCTGCTTTTTTAAATTTTTTCTATTTCCCTTACGCTACATCGCAAATTTTTACGCCTTGGTTTAGGGAGGCAAGTTTATCTTCGCGTTTCGGGATGAACTCTTGCGCGACAAAACCTTTAAAGCCGGTTTCCACAATGGCTTTCATAATGGCTGGGTAATATAACTCCTGGGTTTCGTCGATTTCGTTGCGACCGGGTACGCCGCCGGTATGGTAATGCGAAATGTACGGGTGATACTTTTTGATGGTAGCAATTACATCGCCTTCCATAATTTGCATGTGGTAAATATCGTAAAGCAATTTAAACTGCTCCGAACCGACCATTTTGCACAACTCTGCGCCCCAGGCAGTATGGTCGCACATGTAATCTTTGTGGTTTACTTTGCTGTTGAGCAACTCCATTACCAGGGTTACCTTGTACTTTTCGGCGGTAGGCATCAGGCGTTTTAAACCAACCGCACAATTTTTCATGCCTTCTTCATCCGACATGCCCCGGCGGTTACCCGAGAAGCAGATAATCTGGTTATAGCCGGCCGCCGCTACTTTCGGGATAACTTCTTCGTAGCTTTTTACCAGTTCGTCGTGCAGCTTGGGGTCGTTAAAGCCTTGCTCAATCCCTTTACCGGCACCATTGGGTAAAGCACAGGTTAAACCGTATTTCTTAAGCGTGGGCCAGTCTTCGGGTCCTAGTAATTCAATGGATTTAAGGCCAATTTTTTTGGCTTCCTGGCAGAATTGGTCGAGCGGCACTTTGTCGTAGCACCATTTACACACCGAGTGGTTGATTTTACCTTTTAGTTCGTTTCCCATAGCTTGTTCGGCCGCAGCTACCCGGGCAGATAGCGTAGAGCCGACCGTTACGAGAGCGGCACTACCAGCGATTTTTTTTAACGCGGCGCGCCGAGAAGATGCTTTTTTCATAATATTAACAAAATAATTAGGAGTGAAAACCATTACCGGCCAAAACACCTTACGGTTCTGCCGATACGCAATGTAGGAAATACTTTGCTTAAACCCCGCTACTTATTTCAATATTATTACCCACGCAAGTGATGCGAAAAACAGTAGACAAACTCTTTCATTAGCTGATGAATAAACTTTATTATCTCCCTTAAATTACTGCCTCCTTATGGTTACAAGTAAGTTAGCTTGTAAATAAAAAATCCAGATAGTACTGTTACTGTCTGGATTTGAAAACCTTATTTTTTACTAATGACCGTTACTTAGGCTAACTTAGCGCGGGTCGAGAACACGGAAACGCAGAGGCCCATAATGGCGATAATAAAGAATGATACCCGCAAACTGGTAGCTCCTGCTACTAAACCAATGAGCGGCGGTCCCATTAAAAAGCCTAAAAAGCCAATGGTAGATACGGCCGCTAACGCCACGCCCGGCGATAATACTTTGGATTTACCAGCGGCACTGTACACCAACGGAATTACCGAAGATACGCCAGCTCCTACCAGTAAAAAGCCCGCCAAAGCCGTCATTAAATCTGGTAAAAGCACCGCCAGTAACAAACCACAGGCAATTAAAATACCGCTTAACTGCAAAGTACGTTTTAAGCCAAATTTACCGGTAAACCAGTCAGCCACGAACCGGCCGGAAGCCATGGTGGCCATAAAGGCGGTATAACCAGCTCCTACCCAGGCTTGATCAGCTTGTACTACTTTTTTTGAAATAAACCCCGCTCCAGTCGAACATAGCGCCTTCGCAGATCATTGAACAAAAAGCAATGATGCCCAACAGGAGCAAAGATTTATCGGGTTTGGCAAAAATAGGTTGGTCGGCTTGGCGGTTAGGATCTTCGGCAATGGTAAAACGGGTACTGATGAGAGCCGCCAGCACTACAAAAATAGTAACCATTAAAAAATGCTGCACCGGCACAATGCCGGCGCCAATCATCAGGGTACCCAGAGCAGCCCCGGAAAAGCCGGCTAAACTCCACATCCCGTGAAACATGCCCATAATCGGCTTTTTGTACATCGACTCCACGCCAACGGCCTGGGTATTTACGCCGATATTCATAAAATTGCCGCCAAAGCCAAACAACAACAAGTAGCTAATCAGCTGAAAAGTATTCTGGGCCATACCCAGGGTAACCAAGGTTAAACCATACAAAAACACCCCTAAGGTAACTACCTTTCTACTGCCAAATTTGGCCACCAGCCAACCCGATACCGGCAAGGAAATCAGGGAACCAATGGGTATAGCTAATAAAACGGCACCCAACTGGCTTTCGTTTAAACCAAGGGTTTGCTGAATAGTCGGAATCCGGGATGCCCAGCTGGCAAAGCATAAACCTTGCAGAAAGAACAATGTACTTACGGCCCATCGGTGCACTTTCTTCGAAACAGAAACGCCGGAGGGTAAACTAAGAGAAATCATACGAAACAAATTAAATGCAAAAAGATACTGGTGGTTAGTTAATAGACCATAGTCGATAGTCCATAGTCATCATGGATGGTATAGCCGTTAATTTCAGGTTAAATAATCCGTCCTTTCGTAAGGGACGGCACTAGTGTTAATAGCCCGCATTTGGTTAACAATATTTATCCCAAAACCAAAAACCCATTATGATATATCTTACATAACACAATTTATAATAAAATATTATCAAAATATATGCGTATACGTTATGATATTTTCAAAGTTATAAGGTATGTATTAATAAACTATCAAAATAATGTTTTACAGATTACCAGCCTGCCACTTTAATCAAGAAAAAGAGCTTGGTGCGGAGCAGAGTAGCAGTAGTAAATTATTTTTGACTAATTACTTCCATCATGAAATTTATGAGTAGAAAGCAGCTATTACGATTTAAGCTAAAATTAACCGGGCAAGGTATTGGTCTTGTTCGTCTTCGTACTGAATAATCGGGAGCCAGCCTTCTTCCCCGGCAATTTGGGCTAAGGTATCCTGATCGATGTATAACCACTTAAACCATTCGCCTTTTACCTGGCGGTATTCGTACTGGTAAGCAATTTCGCCGTAATACTTTTCCCCGGCCGGCAAGTTACCTTCGTAGAGGTAAGTAATGTCGGATGAGTCGAAAACCAGTTGTCCGTTAGGGTTCAGCAGCTTTTTGGCGTGTTGTAAAAATCGCCGTAGGCCGGCCATATCGCCCACTAAGCCAATGCCATTCATGAGTAACAGCAACGTGTCGTAGGTAGTGCCGGAGTAAGTAAAAATATCTTGGTTAACTACTTTTTTCACGCCACGTTCCCGCATAATTTCGGTTGCTAAAGGCGATATTTCCAAAGCGGTTACGTCCAAATCCAGGTTTTGTAAAGCCAAAGCGTGGCTGCCGGCGCCGGCGCCAATATCCAGTACTTTCCCGTAGCAGCAACTTAAAGCTTCCAGCTCTACCTCGGCCATTTCTTCTTCGTCCCGGAAAAATATATCCAGCGGCATGTTTTCCGGCTCGCCGTAGCTGGTGTGCAGGATAAGTTTCTGAGTAAAATTATCGGTATAAAAATCGCGCAGCGCTCCGCCAAATACATCCATTATAATAGGATTTAAAATTTCGAACGGCAAAAGTACTTTTTCTCCGGCAGGCTACCAAGCTTAATCGGGCACCATGGGTGGTAGCCGCTTATCCTAGCCATTCCTTAACCAGAATTAAGCTGGCTTTTTAATAATATAACCGGTTAAAACCAGTATCTTTAAGCAGTAGCCTTTTAGTTAAACCTTACGAAACAGCTACTTACCAACAAGCATTAAAATTTAAAAACATGGATTTAGTTACCGTTATAATTCTGGTCTTTATTGGCTTGGTGTTGTTACTGGTAGAATTAGTTTTTCTGCCGGGCACTACGCTGATTGGTATTCTGGGTTTTCTGGTATTAGCGGCCGGCGTTTGGTTGGGATACGAAAAAATGGGCCTGGCTAATGGCCATATTATATTAAGCGTAGCGCTGATATTGAGCGTGACTATTGTATTTTTTAGCTTTAAAGCCGATGTCTGGTCGAAGTTTGCCTTAAAAGACGTAAACCATAGCCGGGTAAACGAAAACGTAAAACCGCAACTACAGGAAGGCAACACCGGCCGCACTTTATCGGCGCTGCGGCCCTCCGGTACCGCTATGTTCAACGATCAGCCTTACGAAGTACATACCAACGGGGAGTTCCTGAATGCCGGCACCGCGGTTGTTATCACCCGCATTAATCATCATAAAGTAATTGTAAAGCAAGCCAGTTAGATATTAGTATCTAGACGCTAGACATTAGACTTTTCTTTGTTAGAATAAATGAAAGCACCACAGTCAAGAGAAAATAGCTTTTTAATTATTTTTATTTTATCATTAACTCCTTGGGTGTTTTTCCTCTTTTATTTCAAAACCCAAAACATTTCAGAAAGATCAACTGATTGGGCAGACTTTGGATCTTATATAGGAGGAACTGTTACAGCCTTAACAGTTCCTATTACATTTGCTTTATTACTCAGGACCTATAAAAGTCAAAAGGAGGTTGAACGTATCTCGAAACTGACTTTTAGAAACCAAAAATTTGAAAAAAGACTCTTTGAGCTATTAAAGGTCTGCAATGAATTTAGATTTAACCAATTAAGTGTGTGGACAAGAGAAGGAAATAAAGAAAGGGAATATTATGATGGCTTAAGATTTTTCATACACAAGCGCAGATCCGTTCAAGAAAGAGTTGATGATTTAGGTTTTGATAATGCTGTTAGTAGAGCAATTGAGTCTGCCAACCTTAGCTTTGAATTTTATTTTAGAAGTCTTGAAAACATTATTATTACTTTGGAAGAAATAGATGAAGAAAGACCTGAAGAGAAAGACAAGTTAGTTGCAATGCTCATTAACACCTTAACAAATGATGAGAAGTTTTTCATTAAATATTTTCATACCTATCAAAAATTTTCCCACTTCAATTATTTAAAAAAGTTTCAGAATAAATTAACTGAAAATATAATTTTTGATTACAAAGAAGAATAAACAACTTCTAATATCTAAATACTATTGTTTCTTTTACCAGCAATTTAACAATTAACCATTCAGCAATCTAACAATTAAACATACATGGAGTTATCGCCTTTATTTCTTCTCGCCGGTGGGTTTATATTGCTACTGGTTTTTCTGTATTTCGTACCCATTAATCTTTGGATTACGGCCTTATTCTCCGGGGTAAAAATAAATCTATTCGATCTGGTTTTTATGCGCATTCGCAAGGTGCCGCCCAGTTTAATTGTAAACTCGTTAATCACGGCTACTAAAGCTGGTTTACAAATTACCAGCAGCGAACTCGAAACGCACTACCTGGCGGGCGGCAACGTACCCACCGTAATTAAAGCCTTGATTTCGGCGGATAAAGCCAATATTCCGTTAACCTTTAAGCAAGCTACCGCCATTGATTTAGCCGGCCGCGATGTATTTGAAGCGGTTACCACTTCGGTAAATCCTAAGGTAATTAATACGCCTAACGTAGCCGCCGTGGCCCAGGACGGTATTCAGCTGATTGCCAAAGCCCGCGTTACCGTAAGAGCGAACATTGCGCAGTTGGTGGGCGGCGCCGGCGAAGAAACGATTCTGGCCCGGGTGGGCGAAGGTATTGTAACTTCCATTGGTTCGTCGCTCTCGCACAAAGAAGTACTCGAAAATCCCGTAAGATATCGAAATTGGTTTTACAAAAAGGTCTGGATGCCGGTACCGCTTACGAAATTTTATCCATTGATATTGCCGACGTAGACATTGGCGAAAACATTGGTGCCAAACTGCAAATCGACCAGGCCAATGCCGATTTAAAAGTAGCCGAAGCCCGCGCCGAAGAACGCCGCGCCATGGCCGTAGCGGTAGAACAGGAAATGCGCGCCCGCACGCAAGAAGCCAAAGCCTTGGTCGTGCAAGCCGAAGCTGAAATTCCCAAAGCCATGGCCGAAGCTTTCCGGTCGGGTAACCTGGGCATTATGGATTATTATAAAATGCGCAACATCCAGGCCGATACCGACATGCGCGATTCCATTGCGAACCCAAACCCCGGCAATACCGGCAACCGCGCCGGCCGCGACGAAACAAAATTATCTTAAAAATCATTTTGGTAGGTTTAAGAAACAGCGCATTATCTATTTTTTACTACGCCTTCCTTCAGTCATCCTGAAAGGATCTAATTGGTAGAAAAGAAGAACCAGTAAAATAAGAACAGTAGTTATTACCTCCTAAAAAATTAAAATTTACCTGATTAATGCTGCTGCGGCAATTGTTCCAAATGGGTTAGATCTTTTCAGGATGACCGAGAGAGTAAAAGCAGCTTTTTAATTTACCTTTTGAATAATAATCTTTCCAGAACTTACCGCATGCTTCTTTATCAGTCATGAACATTGCCCCTTTAGATCTAATATTATTACTGGCCAGCCTGCAGGGATTTATTCTGGCGGGCCTGTTGTGGTTTAATCCCAAAGGACCGAGGCTACCTAATAAATTATTGGCCTGGCTGGTGGGCTTATTGGGCTTAGCCAGTTTTTCTGTAGGCATACCAGTAGCTACTATCTGGATCGGCCATATGCTGGATTTGCTGCCGTTTATCGTAACCATGCCCATGGGACCGCTCATTTATTTCTACGCCAAGTCCTTATTAAATCCGGATTTCCGGATTGGCCGCCGGGAGAAGTGGCATTTCTATCCCGTTATTACTGATTTTGGGTCGCAACTCATCGGCTGGACTTTCATCTTTGGTATTTTACTGGGAGTATTTAATCCGCAAAATAATTTACCCTGGGCCAACGCCATGGATGCCTATGATACTTACTCGGATATTCCCCGTTGGCTTTCCATTACGGTTTACCTATGGCTCACCCACCGGTTACTTTCGCGCCAAACCAAAGCCGAAGGTATCCTGCCCGAAGAACAGCAACACCATATTGGCTGGCTAAAACCTTTGGTGCGCGGTTTCTTTGTTTTCCAGTTTATCTGGCTGCTGTATTTAATTCCGTACATCATTCCGGCTACCCGCAACTCTTTACTCGATACGTTTGGCTGGTATCCTATTTATATTCCCATTGCTATTTTAATTTACTGGATTGGCTTAAGAGGATATTTTCACACCCAGAAAAATTTCACCCAAAATAACCGGAAAGTTCCGGCTACTTTTTTACCCGCAGAAACCACCCACGAAACCATGCACCTTTTACAAAAGCCATGGCCACCGACCAGCTTTACCTGGACCCCGAGCTAACCGTGGAGAAAGTAAGCCGGCACGTAAGCATTCCGGCTAAGATTATTTCGGCGGTTCTGAACCAACATTTGCAGAAAAGCTTCAACTCGTTTGTAAACGGATACCGGGTAGCCGCAGTAAAAAAAACGCTTGCTCGACCCGGTGAATCAATCCTCTACTTTGGTGGGCATTGCTTTTGATTGCGGTTTTAACTCGCAGGCTACTTTTCAACGGGCTTTCCGGAGCGAAACCAACCAATCGCCCAA
>Ga0181456_100103_pt1 | contig 10742 bp, 18 predicted proteins | sample InSIn3SAF170_2_FD_119057 | JGI IMG/M metagenome (GOLD analysis project Ga0181456, IMG submission 119057) | Clean room microbial communities from NASA Spacecraft Assembly Facility at Jet Propulsion Laboratory, Pasadena, California, USA -... ...
TTAGTGCTATCTTGTTGTAATTATTGATCATGTTGGTCTTCGTCGATTATTTGATTGGAGTAGGATCCTTCAGATGTAAGGAAATTTACAATATCAGGATCATCATTGAACACTCTCCAACTTGTAATGTTGTCAGGAATGGATGTCTAAAGATTAATTCTATTGAGAATCTATCTGGACTAAAATACTCTGAAGGAATAAGCTTAGAAGCTACGTTAGCCAAAAGGTCTGCACTTGCGTTTTGGAGTCTGGGGATTGAAGAGATATTAAACGCTATGAAATGCTCAGTCAGATCTTGAACTAGAGATTGATAATGTTTTAAATGACCTGATAAGCAATGTATAGTGTTACGTACCTGTCTAATCACAATTTACGAGTCTCCAAAAACTTACAAATACTTGACGTTTAATCCGATTGCTTTGTACAAGCCTTGGACCAAAGCCTCATATTCTGCTATATTGTTAGTGCAATCAAATTCGAGTCTGCATGTAAGCATGGTTTTATCTCCTTCTGGACTAATCAGAACGCATCCTGCTCCTGCTCCTTCGTTAGATCTAGAACCATCAAAAAACAATTTCCAAAACAAAGATTTATTTACAGGTTTATCTAAAAAATTAATACATTTAGAACTATCGTTTCGAGAAATTTTTTTGACTTGGGACAAAACCGAGTGTTCTAAATAGGGTGACGCATGAGCATTGAAATTGCTAAGAAAAGAATCTACCGAGTAATTGCCAATAACGCTGCTGTTATACGCTATTGGTTCATTTTCCCCCTCCAGCTCCGTTACTATGTATTTCTGGTGTAACTCTCGTTCAACTTTTATTTGATTTGGTTTACCGTTGTAAGGCAACCACATGTGCCACCAATCGGTTGCGAAGTATCCATGAAGTTTTTCTGACCAATCCCTGCTAAGAATTAAGCCATAGAATTCAGGAATGTCAGCGAATAGAATGTCAATAACTTAGCATACCTTTGGGTTGGATGACAACCTTATGGTTACTTGATTTAGTTCGCCAATCACTTCGACTTGAGATCGATCTAGCTGAACTATGCGTACAACGGATTTCTGTGGTTGAACATTTAACTTGGCACATATGGATTTGGGTAAAATATTCGATGAAGCACCAGAATCTACCAAACAATTGTGCACATTTTTGTTGAAGATTTCATAAGTAAGGAGAAATGGGGGAGTGTGAGATCTTGATCTTCCTCCAATTAGAGCGATGTCATTTGGATCAATCTTATTGATCGCGTTAGTTGGAGGTCTTCCCATGTTATGGGAGGCTTGAGAAAGTACAGCGGCAGGCAAAGGTGCAACTGGCACAGCATGTAATTCTTTCATCATTATCTTCTGTTGATGCTTCAACTTGCTCAATTCGTAAAGGGTGATGTTAGCCCTAGTCTTTTTCATATCCTCTATAATATTGTACTCCATTTCATCCAACACAATCAGTGTTTTAGATGGAGTTGTTTCATCTGTTTGGACTGGGCTAGTTTGAGTCGCTTTAGATGTTGTTTTATTTGTTGCGACTTTATCCTTTATTGCAGAGCTTGCACTCTTTGGCTTAGGGATATTCTGGGGAGGATCAAGCTGATTTTTTCTTCGTGTGCTAACTGGAAATACTTCTTGATCTTCTTCTTGTGGGAGGATGAAATCCCAGATTCCTTGTAATTCCACAACTTCTTCTTCATCAGTTTTCCCTTCAGTGGCAATTTCCTCTTCCTCTTCCTCGGATTTAGCATTTGAGATAGCATTGGGTGGCTTTGCATCCGTTGAAGGACCTCTTTTAAAAGCTCTGTAGGGCCTTTTTGAAGAAGTTTCTGCTACTTGCTTTTTGATGTCGACCATTTCATTGGACATGGTCTTTAGAACTTTCTGAAATCCTTCCAAATCAAATGGATCTTTTTCTTGTTTCTTCTTGGAGTCTTCTTTGAAGGTAACTTTTTTGGATTTACGTTCCTCTCTCGCAGATTTCTTTTCCAGGGCTATTATTCGTTTCTCTACTGCTATTGCTTCTTTCATGTTATCGGCTAAGGTTGTTTTATTGGCCCTGTCCACGAAGATTGCTATGTTCGATGGTAGAGCAGTGATATACCACTTACATCGTACTTCTTTGCTAGGCTAGGAAGCAGTAGGAATTTTGTTAAAAAAAAATTTGAAACGTAAATTGAAATCCTTGATAGGCTCTCTAGTTTCGGCTCTAAGGTTGGATAGGTCATTGAGTAATGTTTCCGTAGACCTATCATCACCAAACTTGGTTAGGAATTGTTCCTGGAAGATGTCCCAACAAGTGATAGATCCAGAGGGTAATGAAAAATACCATGACCCGGCTGTTCCTTGGAGAGTATAAGGAAAAATCCGAACAACAGCATCCTCATTAGTAACCCCATTGAGATTAATGGATAGCATGGAGTTGTTTATGTGCTCTTCTACTAGCATGCCTACCTCAGGATTAAATTTAGGCAGCAATTTCTCAGGATGGGCCGGTATTTGAATCAAGGGCGCAGGAATTAAGACTGCCCCAGGGTTATTCCATGGAGTCTGGGCCATTGCTGAACTGCTAACAGAGGAAAATACAGAAAATGATCCCTGTGGCTGGGAGAATGAGGATACTACGATTGTAGATGATTGAGGAAGAGTTGTGGGAGTTCCAGTAGACAGATGGACAATAATCTGGAGTGGGGGCATGGATGGTTGACTTCGCGGTGAAGAAGTTGAGATGGACGATGTTGACGAAAGAGTCTCACTGTCGGACTCTTTAGGTGATTTTCTTGCTCTTTTCCTGGTGGGAAGAGATAATTTAGTTGGCTAAATGCCAAACTTTTCACTCTTTAGCCTGGTTAGGGGATGAGCAGGGTTATACTGTGAAGTCACGCTACCTTGAGATTTATCAGACCTCTGAGGAGAAATGGAAAATCGTTGAAGTTTGTGAATCAAAGATTCGACTTCAGGAGGTTCAACTGTAGATTGTTCTGAAATATCACGGTGTGTAGTAGCGGTTGATACTTGAGCGACTTCTAACTCTGGATTTAAGTGTAATGGAGAAGTTGGGGGAGATGGTGAGGGCGATTTACTCTTAGAATGGTATTCAGATTTGGATTTACTTGCCATTCATAGTTCAGGCCCTCCTTCTAGAGCGAAATATGTTGAAGCCCCGAAAATCGGGTCGACAACAAGGGGGATACCCGCCCGGTCCGGACCTTGGTTGGAAGCTCCTTATCCATTTGGTATAGTGGGTCCAACTGGGGATAATGGGACCATTTTCCCAATCTATGAGTGTGTGTGTGTAGAATTTGATGTTGCTGATCTAACAGGTCCTATTTATGATATTCTAATTCTAACTTTAATCTAATTCTATGCTATTGTAATCTAATAAACAACACATCTAAATCTATACTAACCCGGGATGTAATTCTTGTATTATGCAATCTAGAGAGATTTCAAATAACAACTGGTAATAAAGATCATTCAGCGATTATTAGAAAGGAAATCAATAAAGATGAACCACTTTGTATAAAAAGTTAGACGAAACAGTTGTGAAAAACATATCGCATAAAGAGCTATTCATACATTAAGCATAAATAAATAGCTATCACCGTACAAAAGTGCCAAATGATAACTCAGGCATTCATGCAATAATACATAAACAACTGAAAGCTGTATATCACTTTAACATATAAGCATAAATGGTCAAGAGATTAAAGTACCATTTATGACTAGTCCTACTCATAAGCTTCAAGCAACAATGATTTATCTTTATTTGTTTTAACATCTACTAAGAGTACATAAGTGCAACATTAGTAGCATATATCAAATGCAAAAATCAACAAATCCTATTCCATTCATTCACCAAAACCTCCTCGGAGGGTGCAAAAGTGCATGTTCTGAGGACAAGTTTTTGATAAATTTCTGAACCCTTCTCTAAATGCATGAGAAGGGTTTAAATACTACTAACTAAATAACTTAATTACACAGATAAAGGATATGGTTTAAATGACCACCCTTTTTGTAAGCTAAACTATTTCTAAAAATTAATCTAATATCTAACTATTTCTGCATTTGCTCCTTAATGTTGTAAGCATTCAACATTTGCCTGGGAGAGTTGGCTAACTATCTTCCGCTTTTAGTTGAGCTAAGCAAACAGAAATGGTAAGAGCTCGCACCATTTTTTCAGCAAAATCAATGATATACTCAAGAGTCATCTTCGGACTATGTGGATTTACTGTGTATGCCCAGTAATAATCCAAATTCAACTTGGTTAACCCTTGAATCATTTCTGCCTTTTCTTTCAGCTTTATGTTTCCAGTTTGTTCTTTACCATTGCTTTCTTGCGCTTTCTGGGTTTACAAGTGACTGAGCAGTTAGAGACCTTTTTGAATAATTTTCTCAGCGATTAGCGCTAGGCGCTAATTGCACATCGGAAACTGCCTCCGTTCTTTGATCCGGGCCTTTCTGATGCGTTTTTCGCCTTTTATGCCTTTTTCTTTACTAGGTACAAAGCTTCAAAATTTGTGAGGATAACGCTTTTTTGTGAGCTTTTGACCTTGAGTTTTAACCTGCCTGTTGATATTAGCATCATTGAATACTTATTCGACCATAGCTATAAAGAAAGATCTGCAATGGATGGCTTAGCAACATGCTGTGAATCAACAGCTCTATTGCATGCAGGCGTCTTGTCTCTGTCTTTAGACATTGGAGTTTTACTCTTTTTCCTCATAGCTTCCTGTACATTGCTTTGTGTAACTTTTGTTTTTTGTTCCTACAGTTTACAAATGAGGAGATAGTAATGATAATAAAAATTGACAGGAAAGCTTTAAGTGATACGGATATGAAAAAACATGCCACTTGACGTAAACTGACTCTTCAAACAACACAAAATCATTTTTCTTTAACAACTAGCGTACAATTCATTAATTATCATTAAAGCGCGTATCCAATTCTTGGTTTATGGAAAACTTTTCTTGAATATTGAGCCAGGAAAATTTGCCATGGAATGTTTCCGCAGTCTGCATTGCAGCATCGCATTATCACAGTATTGCATTATCACAATTTCATTGTGTTGTGTTATCGCATGGTTGCTTGATCGCATTATCACAAAATCACAAAATTGCAGTATTGCAAAATCACTATATCGCAAAATCGCAGTATCGCAAAATCACTATATCGCAAAATCGCAGTATCGCAAAATCACAGTATCGCAAAATCGTAGAATCGCAAAATAACTATGTATCTTTTATGCAATTTTGCGAGATGCAATATGCGATGTCACATATCAGTGATTCTTTAAGGTTTTTCAATGTGAGTTTTTTATTAATGTATGCGATGCAGTGGAGTTCGCGTCGTAGTCTCATAATTTATCATTTTTACTCATAAGGAAGTGTCTTATAATTCTTTGCACGATGCGATGTTTCTTAAGGAGTAAAATACATAAGCCTTAATTAATTTTTTGAATTTTTTACTAATGGTCCCCACTTACCTAGTGTTATTGCTAATACTAAATAAGGAGGGGGGTTGTTGGTGGCCACAACAGGTTGCTAGCACAAAACTAGAAATTTTGGTCCATAGTTGCTGGTAGGTAGGCATGTTAGAGTGACTTTAGGTTTTTGGTAGCTCCCTTGCCCATAGAATGAGAGAGACTATGGCCTAAGATATCTAGAACCATAGTGGGACACAGGGACAGGCTATATGAGTGGCTGACTTGTCTCTTGAGGCTTCGGTTGATGATGTTGGATGACTGTGTGTGATGTTCCGTCAATTCCACTTCTTTAAGGTCACATAGGAGGTTGAATCTGATCATAGTAGCCTCTCATCTCTTGTTTACCCTAGTTGTGATGGTTAGTTTGGGTAGACCTGAGCTGGGGTGCTACAGATTGGTATCAGAGAATGGTTCACCCCTCGAACTAGATGGGCAGTGTGTGTTGGTCATGCATGCATGTTAGTTGCATGTGTGTATCTTCCAGTTGTGTTCCATGTGATTCTTTCATTTCGCCATGTTGGTCATGGTTGTAGTAAGGTTATCATGATGAACTTGATGTGATTTTGTGGAATGTAACATCATAAGTTTATGACTATTTACTTGATTATATGTAGCTTGATTACATCCTTGTATGTTGGGTTTCACTCTTGATTGTTTGATTACATGTATCAGTCTTGTAGGTTGGTTACACGAATTAATTGCTTATGCTCAACTACATGTGGTTATGCATATGTGTAGTTGATTAGGCATTGTGTATGCATGTTGATGGTTGCATGTGGCAATGTGTACAATGGAATAACGAGTCATGCATAGGGTCATAAAATGCATTGTTGATGTGACTTTGTATTGATGTCTAGGCTCTACCTAGAAGGATGGTTATGTGTTGATACATTTGTTCGACAGATGTCTATATGCTATTATGATTATGTTATATATGTATCACACTAATTTTATGATATTGCAAAGAAGGTATCCTCCCCAAATTATGCTAAGGTACTTTGGTTTATTGTAATTGGTTTTGCTGACATAGTATGCCTTGTAGGAAAGGGATCAAATGGCTAGAAAGGTAGTAGACTACATAGGATCTCCCTATGCATCAGATGAGTAACATGGTGTGGGGAATTCTTCTGATTTGGCAGACACATTGAGAAGCTTGTGGGAAGAAATAAGGAGTTACAAGTGGACAATGATAAAATCATGTAGGAATAAGAGAAAAAAGAAGAGGTGAATGCAATACAACTTCAGAGTTTGTCAGAATTGTGGTGACAAGGGCCACTTCAAATTAGACATGGGTAATAGAACACAACTAATGGGGAATATGGCAGTAGATCTCCTAGTAGACACAGGTCTTATGGCGGTCATAGGTTGGATAGATTTGACAGGATCAAGGATGTTAGGTTGTTGCACACTCCAAATAGGAGAGGTGTTGGGCACATGTATTATTCAAGTTCTGGTTCTGAAAGGCATCATGATCCTCATCGTTATCACCCTTATAGGATGAGTGATAGAGAATACGTTCCAGATGAGTTCAAGAAAGTGAAGCTATCTACCTTTGATGGAGAGATGAAGAAATTGCAGGATGCAGAGGCATGACTGCTTGGTATGAGGAAATTATTTAGATTTCATGATTATTTAGAAAACATGAAAGCAAAGATAACCCTTTTCAGTCTCAAAGGTAAAATAGATATTTGGTGGGAATATGTAAATAATGTTAAAGGTATTGATCAATATGATTTGCCTTGGCATGCATTTTACAGGCTCTTCAAGAAGAAATACTTGGTGTATAGGTACTATGATGACAGAGCTAGGGAGTTTTATTAGTTACAAATGGGTTCTATGATAGATGATGAGTATACTAGAAATCTTTTAGAGCTGTTGAGATATGTGCCTTACCTTAGAGGGGAGAAGGCAAAGGTTCAAAGATTCATCAATGGACTGCCAATAGTATACAGAGACCAGATTGATTTCAATGAGCCTATATCATTGGAGGAGGCCATCTGAAAGTTGAAGCATTGTTATGAGCAGTCAAAGTGAAAAGTTGAGAAGAAGCGTGACTTCAAAGGAAATGAGAAAGCTAAAGGAAGATGACCACCAAAGTGAGAAAGACCTCAAAATGTAGGTGAGAAAGAAAATGAATTTCCTTACAAGAGATTCAATACAACTGAGAAGGGACATGGAGATAAATATGCTAGAGGTAGTGGTAGAGAACGATTGCAGTGTTCGATATGTGGTAAGGATCATCGTAAGAAGGATTGACCATAGTATCAGAGTGGTGGTAGATCTCAGATCTATAGTTCTCAGGAGGCACATATAGCTAGTGGTGTTGGTCATAACATTCCTCAGATATATGTAGCTATGGAAAATAGGTAGGCATATCATTAGGCATCGATCATTGAGATGGACGATAAGATTTGTAACCAGGTTGTTTCTATTTTGATTGATCTTGGATCTAACTATAATTATATTAATCCTGACTTGGTGGATAAATGTGGTTTGAGAAAAGAAGTGCATGAAGAATATTGGTTGGTAGAGTTGGCTATAGGTACAAAGAAGCGAGTTCACCATTGGGTAAGAGCTTGTGAATTTGGGTTAAATGGTATGCCTACAACAACACACTTGAATGTGTTTCCATTGGGATTGTATAACATGATTTTGGGTATGGATTGGCCATACCTTCACGAAACCAAAGTGGATTTCTTCTACAAGGCCATTGAGTGTGTGGATGATAGTGGGGAAAAGAGGGCCTTGTAGGGAAATAAGAAGCCTACATAATTAGAATGTTTACTACTATGCAGGCTAAGCGTAGTTGAAGAAAAGGTTGTGTGATGTTTGCAGTGCACATTTCTAGTGACAATGATAAGGAGGTTGAGGATGCAGATGTGTTGAGCAGGTATCCAGTTTTGCAAAAGTTTTAGGATGTATTCCCTGAGGAATTACAGAGTTTCTACCTCATAGGGAGCTAGAATGTTCTATTGAGTTAGTGTCAGGGGCTACTCCAGAATCAAAATCACCTTACAGGATGAGAACACCTGAGTCGGTTGAGTTAAAGTTGAAGCTGAAGAAAATTATGGACAAGGGGTACATTAGGCCAAGTGTATCAACTTGTGGTGCACCAATATTGTTAGTGAAGAAGAAAGATGGTACTCTTATATTGTGCATTGATTACAGGCAGCTAAAAAAAGTAATGATCAAGAATAGATACCCTTTGCCGAGGATTGATGATTTGTTTGATTAGCTAAAGGGAGCAATATTGTTCTCTGAGATCGATCAGATATCAGGATACCATCATGTATGCATCAAGGAAGAGGATATCTTCAAGATTTCATTTAGGACTAGGTATGGTCATTCTTGATTTTGTTGTTGTTCCATTCAGTTTGACTAATTCTCCAACTACATTTATGTGCTTGATGAATAGTGTGTTTCGTCCTTATCTGGACAAGTTTGTTGTTATATTCATTGATGACATACTAGTATATTTTAAGAATGAGGAGGACCATGTTGAGAATTTAGTAGTAGTGTTGAGATTGCTAAGAGAGCATCTATTTTATGTCGAGCTTAGCAAGTGAAACTTCTTTTAGACTGAGGTACACTACTTGGGACATCTTGTCTCCAAGGAAGGCGTTGTAGTGGATCTAGAAAAGATAAGGGCCATCATGGATTGGGAAGCTTATAAGAATGTAGATGAGGTAAGATCATTTATGGGATTGCCAGGTTACTATAGGAGGTTCATCAAGAACTTCTCATGCATTTCATACCCTATCACATCATTATAGAGGAAAGGTAAGAAGTTTGAATGGACAAAGGAACATGAGGATAGTTTTGAGCATCTAAAGTAGTTGTTGACACATGCACTAGTTATAAATATTTCGGATCCAAAGAAGGCATTTATAGTGTGTACAGATGCTTGCAAGAGAGGACTTGGTCGAGCTCTCATGTAATAAGGACAGGTAGTGCACTATGAGTCACAGAAACTAAATGAGCATGAGAGGAACAACCCAACATGCAATCTTGATCTAGAAATGATTATACATGCATTGAAGAAGTGGAGGCACTATCTTCTTGGCAACATGTTTACATTGATGAGCGATCACGATGGGTTAAGATATTTGTTTAATCAGCTGAATCTAAATGCTAGGAAAGCTAGATTGTTGGCTACCTTTAGTGAGTTTGACTTCAAGATCAGAAACATCAAAGGGAAGGAGAACTGAGTTGTAGATGCTCTTAGTAGGAAGGTAAAGGCAAATTATGTAACGTTTATGAGCTCTTATGGGACAAAGTTACATGATAGGATCTTGCAGGTAGGACAACAGGATGACAAATACATGGAGATCATGCATAGGCTATAATACAGTACAAGTACGGGCGATTAGGATGTAGACTATCATCTCACAATGGATGGTTTGGTGAGATTCAGGGATAAGATCTATGTGCTAAATTGTAGTGAGCTCAAGAAGCTTATCTTGAGGAAGTTTCATGTCAAGCCATACTCAAGTCATCTAAGATATCAGAAGAAATTTACGATGGTAAAGAAGTTCTATTATTGGCTGAATATGAAGAAGGAAGTGTCAGAGTTCGTGGCTATATGTTTAGATGTAAAAGCGGAATGCAAGCATCTAGGTGGTCTATTACATCCTATTGTGATTCTGAAATGGAAATGGGAGGTCATTTCCATGGATTTCATCATAGGTCTTTTGAGGACATTGAAGCAACATGATTCTATTATGGTCGTGGTTGACAGATTGAGCAAGGTAGCTCACTTCATTCTAATGAAGACTACATATTCAGCTAGTGAGGTAGCACATGTGTTCATCAGAGAGAGAGTGAGACTCAATGGTGTTACAAAGAAGTTCTTGTCAGACAAGGATGCAAAATTCACTTCCAAGTTTTGGAAGGAGTTATTTCCAGGATTAGGTACAAAGTTGACCTTTAGTACAACTTATCATCCGCAAACAGATGGACAAACATAGAGAGTCAATAGGATCTTAGAGGATATACTGAGGATGTACATGACGCACCATTATGGGACTTTTGAGGTCTAAAATGGGCTTGTTTACATGGGTACTCCTTGGATGAGGAATTAAATTTTGCATCCAATGAGTACTCTTGCTAAAAATTTGAGTACAACTTTAGGGAGATAAGTTGAAAAATTAGTCTTCTTATTTTATTATTTTTTAATCTTTTTACTTTTTTACTCCAAAAATGGTGAATCAACCCCCATGGTTGACATCATCATCTTGAATCCTATTGGTTCTTATAAAGTTT
>Ga0181456_100104_pt1 | contig 10739 bp, 9 predicted proteins | sample InSIn3SAF170_2_FD_119057 | JGI IMG/M metagenome (GOLD analysis project Ga0181456, IMG submission 119057) | Clean room microbial communities from NASA Spacecraft Assembly Facility at Jet Propulsion Laboratory, Pasadena, California, USA -... ...
CCATATGAATAGTGAGTGACTCCGTCCCTTCGGGCCTTTAGTCGAGAGTTCGGCAGGCTCACCCTCACCCTAACGGGCCTTATGGTCGAGCCTGCTTACGCATCCTAATGAAAGAAACCAATCTCATGCCCCAGCATTCTCCAGCTATCGTCCCACTATGAGTCAGAATCACAAATTCTATTTATCACTTGATCTTAGCGCTCCTTCCCACAGATCACGTACCGATAAACTCCCCTTCTCCAGGAGGCCCAATATTCACAGATCACACGTACCCATCATCATACTCTTTTCACGTCCCAATACGATACATTCAGATTAGCTTTCTTACTACTTGAATCGATTTCATTCCCCATCGAGGTGCGTAGAAATAATATCCCCATCGAGAAAGTCTAGGCGCTCGTCCCAATGCAAGGTCAAATCTAAGCCCCATGTCCTCTACCCTCGAAAGTATTCCCTAAAAAGAAATATTCCCTTGCCTCTCCACTTCACATAAGAGTTTCTCATTGCCGGTAGGTAATTTCCAATCATACAAGTCATTGCTGATAGCAGCACTTATCCCTCGACCTCTATCTCTACGGAACCATATCCCTATACCTCGAACTCTACCTCGACCCTTACTGCTACGGAACAATGGAATGTTCCTACCTGGGCTGGACTGAACGGTACGGAACAATGCAATGTTTCTCACTGCATGGTACGAAAATGAAGATGCGGCGTTACATACGTTAATTCACAAGAAGTAGGTTCAAAGCCACAATATTAAGGTAGCTCTCAATGGCGTATAATATAGACCAAATATGGATCACATGGGTAGAAGGGTAAGAGTGGTGGGTCATCTTATTTGAGCGAAGCATTCAAGTTCGAAGTCGTAAGGTGGAGGGAATAATGAAAGTTATAAGTAAGAAGGCGGTTCCTAAATAGGTATTTATAGTTGTGTGGCTGGCCTTCCAATATGGTTAGGTGGTTTGTTTGGCGATTCCTAAATTGGTAGGTGAGGTGTTGGGTCGCGGCTCCTAAATTGGTTGTTAGGAGAAAGAGATGCCTGGCCATGGGATGTTCCAATGTAAAACTGGTAAATTAACTACTTAAAGGTGGCCTATCATCTAGACATTCTACAGAAAGAACTAGAACTAGAGAAAGAGCTAGGGAAAGGGAGAGGGGGATTTCACTCTCTCTCCTAGGCCGGGTCGAGAGAGGCGCATCATATATAATAGATTGGTTTCTTTCATTAGGATGCGTAAGCAGGCTCGACCATAAGGCCCGTTAGGGTGAGGGTGAGCCTGCCGAACTCTCGACTAAAGGCCCGAAGGGACGGAGTCACTCACTATTCATATGGTGAGGTAACGAACTAATGAGATCTATTATATATGTAATTACGGTTTAGGCTCTATGCGTAATAAAAGATGTTAAAACCGCTTTGGAATATTGAGCAACGAATGAATGCATAATCACATATATTTGGTACCACCCTTGGGTGCCAATGGGATAAAGCGCTAGAGTGTAACCGCTCTGAGATCACGTAATTACATATAATATATCGAATTGATGGCGGCCCTTATGGTCGAGCCTGCTTGCGCATCATGACTGGAAGAAATGAATTTGAGGGGAATAAATAGAAACTTACGCTCTGCTATTCTCTTTGAGGGGAAGAAATATGAGGGATAACCAACCCTCCCTATTACGGAGTGTTCAACTGGAAAGTCTTTTGGGTCTTTAGTCAAGTGGGCCTTTTCAGTTACGAATGCCGGACCTTTCACTGTATCAAATAGCTCCGCCTTTCCCCTCCCGTTTCAGAACCTTCCCATCCATTACGGTTCATAGGGTATTACGAAGGCGGATATCTCCGTGGCCTGCGGAGTCATGCTGGTGGATGAAGTGGTACGCCCTACCATCCGGCCTGCCTTATGGCTTGCTTGCGCGAACTAATGCCGGTAGGCAGAGTGGGTGAGTTAGCTTGTTACGGCACTAACTTGGACAGGTGGATAGATCCAGCCAGGAAAGTCCTTAAAAAGCCAGGTGTGGGCACCCATTTGACCAAGGTGGTATCGCCTTTCGCCGGCCTTACCTTACGAAGTCATCTCTATTTATTTCTTTTCGGTAACTAGAGATAGATAGAATCAAGAATGAGAATGACAATCCCAGCTGGTAATTCATTCAAGGAAAATAGATAGATCGGTGGTAACTAGATATATCATAAAGAGTGTCTCAAGACCCTGGTGTACACTTCTAAACATAAGTCATAGTATAATGCGCATCATGATGTTTGGTAGATAATGCATGCATCTCCATCATGCATTTTTGCTTCATCATGCATCGTTTTGCCATCTCTAATGCAACATATATAAGGCATCCACAGACAGATATCAATCCAACTGGGAGAAATAGATGCATCCACATTCTCCGTCATGCGGTCGCATTTCCTATCCATTCAGCATTCTCCGAACGCACCGCAATAGAGCGATGACAAAATATGGGGTATCGGTCCGGATCCGATAGCGAGTATAGACGTGTCTAAGGGCGAGTATAACCCAATAGGTCAGAGTGTCAGATTGTGAATTCGAAAACACGGGTTCGAATCCCGTTATTCGCCGCACCCCATTGTCGACCAGGCCCTCCCCCCCCTATTAAATAAGTAAAGCGATGGCCCTGGCTTTCAATACGTTACGCTTCATATTTCTTCCCCTAAAAGCTAAGCCAAGGAGATAAGTCAAATCCCTCACCATATGAATAGTGAGTCCCTCTCCTTGTGTCGAGAGTTCGTTACCTCACCCTACCGGGCCTTTGGTCGAGCACTTCGTTGATGGCGGCCTGTTAGTCGAGTCACTTAACGTACCTGGTGTTTATTTCGTTACATAAGTCATGGCAAGGCCCTTACACGTTATAGGCGAACCTACTTGAAGAGTAAGGCCCCCCTGATTCTGGGCCTGAAAGGTATTATCAGGTCCTGGGTCAACCCAGCCAGCCAGTAAGGTCCTTATAAACCCTCTCATTTTTTTCACCCGGTCCTTACTGGGCCCTTTCTTTCTTCCCCTCAAAGAGCTCGAAGAGTTGGTCCTTCCTGCGCCGGTCAACCCCTTCTAAGTAAGGTAAGGTCCTGCGCGTATTTTAGGGGAAGAAATGGCCTGCGCCGGCCTGATTTGGTTGGTTTGGTCCTGCGCCGGCCTTATTTTGTCGCCGGCCTTACGAAAGATAAGGATAACCTTTCGCTACGGGAAAGGGATAACCCTTCGCTATGCTCAAGGGAGATCCTTCCCTTCGCTATGCTCGCTCAAGCCTACACAAATTCCCACCTACACAAATTATGGAAAAACCGGGATAACGGTGTTATGTAGAATTGTACGAACACTGTTAGTAAATACTGCTTGGAACGGGAGGCGGAAGGCGCGCAGTGGAAATGGAGTGGAATCGGAGCCAGCGCGAAAGCAATGGTCGACGAACGAAATAGTTTATTAGGGTCGATCCCTGGTGGGGGGCATGAAATGCCCGACCCCGCCCGATAATAGGTGGTAGCAGACAACCTAACCTACTAGCTCGCCTCGCGGTGCATAAGTAACTATTTCATGCAAAACCGCCTATCTCTTTTGTTACGTTATATATCTGATAATGCCGACGAGGGCTTAAAAATGATTCTCCATAGAGAGGAGGTAGGTGGCGCCCGGTCTACCACTAAAGATGAAGAGAAAGGCCCGGCATTCCAGCCTCCCGCTTCTTCCAACCAATATGTGTTCCCAGCCAATTTGATTTTCATTGTACCCATCTTTCCTTTATCTCTCGACTACTGAAATTCAACCGCATTTGTTGATTGAAAGACCTTATCCCGAACAGAACCCCTATCGATTGAAGGAGCATCACTCACCCTACCTATTCGTTCATCCGGGTGGGGACGAAAAACAGATCAAAATGACGAATTAGGTGCCGGCAGCAATTACCTGGCTGGCGCCGTTCGTCTGCCTTTCGTGCGTGTTCTCCATGCATGCAAAAAGTGCACCATTATTTATGCATGCGCAGCTCTCGCTCGCCACATTATTGAACAAAAGAGATAATAGTGATCGGAAGATGCTTTCTCCATCGGTCGGTATTGGACAACGAAGGGAATAATCCATTTCTTATTCATCAATTTATCTCCCGTGACGACTAGGAACAAACAAATCAGAAATTTCACTTCGAATTTCGGACCTCAACATCCTGCTGCTCATGGTGTTTCACGATCAGTATTGGAAATGAACGGAGAAGTGGTGGAACGTGCGGAACCGCATATTGGATCACTCCAGTGCGGCACGAAGCCGCTGACGCCGAGTCGGCTCCTATGCCGCTAGCTATGCCCTGCTCGGTCCCCTGGCACGGGTGGCGCGTGCCACTTCCGTAGCGCGTCATGAGCACCGGGCAAAAGGCGGTTGAGCCACTCAAGTGGGGCGAACCGCCCCCAAGGGAAAGAAGGGAGAGGGTTGCGAAGGTGGCCTCGTTATCCACATTGTAGGTACGGGGAATGGGGTACGTCCCCCACCTTGGTTGGTTGGTTGTGCCCGGCCTGGGTTTTCTCCGAACGAGCGTTGGCGGGTCCTGGAGTGCCCGTCAAGGGCGCGCATACCCCGGGGTGATTATCACCACCTGCACCCCACGATCGATCATCTCGGCACAGTGGAACGTGTAACCTGCCTGCTGCCCCATTCAATTACACTTGTTCCTGTCATAGCCTACCTAACAGAACGCACGAGGGACAACCCTGGAATACTAAGCAGCCAGCGGGGAGGATGGCACTACTGGCAAATACCGTCTGGCGAAAACGCCGCAGGCGCGAAGCGTGGTAGGCCTGCGCCGAGAGCATAGGAAAATCCTTTCCCGATTACAGGCCCGTAGGGACTCGGCCGAGGTTACGAGGTCGAGGAAAGCGCCCTCCGGGTGATGGCGGCGATGGCGGCCTTATCAGTCGAGCCCCCTACCGGGTCCTTGGGGTCGAGCAATAAATTCCTCTCCTTATCAGTCGAGCCCCCTACCGGGTCCTTAGGGTCGAGCCTGCTAATGCATCCTTTGTTTGCGGGAGGAGCTGAGCCCGGACGGTGAAAGAGCCAGGGGAGGCCGGGTCATTGGAAATGGAGAGGCCTTCTGATCCATTTCTTTAGGGGGTGAGGGTGCGTAAGCATGGCTCGACCAACGGCCCCACCCAATAAGCAATCAAGGAAGGCCGAACTCTCGACTAAAAGGAGAGGCCCGGAGGGTGAGGGTGAGGTAGCGAACTCTCGACATAAGGAGAGGTAACGTGGGAGGAGACGAGCAACTCTCTTTTGGGGGAGGGGGTGAGGTTACGAACCCACTCTCCCGACCAAAGAAGGGGGAGGGGCCCCAAAAGAGAGGCCCGGAGGGACTCGACCGAAGTAGTGAGGGAGAGGAACTTGAAGAACTAAAAGAAGAGGGACTCGACTGAGGTTACAATGAATAGATAGAGCAGGTTTACGGTACAACAGACAGCACGCCAATTTGCTTCCAAGGTTACAACAAGCACGCGCACAGGAGACAGGGGACATTTCACCAATGGCCACCCACCTACCTTGTAAGTAAAAAAATGGCGTGAGCCGCATGCGGGGATACTCGCACGTACGGTTCTTAGGGGGAAAAGACCGGCGCCCACCCGGCTAGAGGCACAGAGAAACTAATGGAATACAAAACGTATCTTCAAGCTCTACCTTATTTTGATCGTTTAGAGGGCGATCGCGGAGTCACTGAATGAAGTCCTCCGTTTATTCCGGAGGTAGGTGCTGCAGAGACCCGCAGCGAGGAAGAGATTACCAAGTGACACATAGAATATGGCGACGACAACAGCATGTCGTAGAAGGAGATATGGAGCCACCCTTGGCTCGACGTATCTACAACTACATCCTCGAGCGGCAGTGAAACGGGTATCGTGAATGCGAGATGCCAGCGGAATGATCGGCCAGACGTGCGTGCAGGGGCTAGGGCCTACCGCGTCCTCCCTTGTGTGTCGGAGATCTAGAGCGAGTGCACCAGAGAGGAACGGGAACTAGGTTTATATATTCTATGGCGAAGCATCTGAGGCATAACTGCACACTCACACGATCTTTGCCGAGAGATAGGAGCATTCGGTGGAACCGGTGAACTACACTTGCTTCCGGATAGATGTGTGGGACAGAGGGCTCGTGGTACCTGCTGCCTACCCTTCCGCTTTGGAAACCGTGTGAACGGAGAGTGGGCAGAAGGGAAGGAGGTCCTCATACGGAGTCGCACACTTGAGCAGTGCGGGAGACCCGGATGGGGAATGGGTCGGTGCAGTGAACTCCACACCCTACCCCTTGGAGATGGAGAAGAATCACCACTTACGGGGGACGGAGAGGTATTGATTTCTTTATTTAAAGAAAGTTCCGGTATTTAGTAAAGGGAAATAAAGGTGAAACAACGGCTGGCTTCTTCTGAAACTGCTGCTTCTAGTGCTACTGCGTTCCATTCATTGCTACGTACGACGACCAGAAGCAGCTTGTGGTCGGCTCGGTTCGAGTTCCAGCCAACTGCATCTGATATAATATTGACAGCCTATATAAGAATAATAATTTGAAAACAGCCAGCCACTTATAAATAGGTTATACCCTTATTGAATGGAATGAAATCCCCTACCAGTCTTTATTTCTTAACTAAATAAAGAACCTAAATCAATCCCGAAATAAATCCCAGCGAGGCACCCTCAAGCAAGTGCTCTCTGGCAATACAATAAAGGCAGGCAAGCGAATCTTAGAACGCCCACGTAGATTAATACGCCTTCCAACATTAGCACTGCTGTGGTAACGGCATGCATGGGGCGTGGCCTTCCTTGCATCGCGGATCAGCAGCAGTTATTTTACAGAAAGGTCCTGCCTTCCTGTTACTCGGAGGTATCCTTCCGCAGAGGGGCGCCCCTTAACTCAATTAGTAAAGGTAGAATACGGGGTAGAAGACTGTGCCCTTCTTTCTCTTCCAATATATTCCACATCTGGTAATCTATTTTCTCCTTGTCCCGTAATGCATCGGCTAGTAGAGATAGCAGTCTACAAAATAGATAGAAAAGCCACTTAATACAGACCTGCTCTGTTCTCCCTCCAATGAGCTCAGAGGGGGGATGTGAATAGCCTTAAGCTGTTCATTGAATTCCTTCTGCTGCTGTGCCTTAAACTTTTTTGTCTCTTCCGGCTACCTCCATAGTATAGATGCTTGAATGTGTCATAGCTGCCTGCATATGCCTTTAGGGATCCCCGGTCTATCACCATTTCAAAGTGTTATCCACCCTTTCTGCGTCTGGAGCTATTGGAGGATCCAGAATACACTTTTCTTTTACCGGTGTAGATGAAGCCCATCCCAATCCGGCTTGTTTGCCAGTGATGGAAGCTTGATAGGGCCTCCCTTCTCCCGCAATGTCTATCTCTATGATAACCCCAGAGGTTACATCTTTATATCTCTAAGGCTGTAGTTGTACTAGCCCTTGATCGAAATCTCCCTCAATGGGCTGTAACCAGTCATCCTCAATGGTTATGACTTCTCTCTCACTTAGGTGAGATGGCGTTGAATCTATTTGAACATTCTTCCCCTTCTCCGATGGCTTGACTTGCTGTACAGTCACCTCATCTGTATAATCGTGTAGGGATATGCAGCCAACTGTTGTGTTTATCATCCCCTTTCATTCCTGTTTCTCGCGGCTTTCCTGCTCAGCTACCTTAACCTGCCCAGGCTAGTAATGATCCGAGGACACTTATTCTGTCTCCGAGCACTTTCCCAGTGGTATTGGGTGGCACCTCCATGATTGCATGCTCTGTAGTTACGTATGATCCCAATAGGCAGATCCGGAAATACCAATATCAGGAAAAGCAGTTAGTCCACTTTTTTGGTTAGTCGAATCAATCATGAGTGCCGCAGTCAACCAGAGTCATTAACTGTAGTTAAGAGTAAGTAGCCTTATATAGTCGATTATGAAGGGTTGGTCTGCAGTCGATCATTGGGATTTCAATCATTAGATCATTAGTAGGAGTCATTAGCCACAGAACCCGGTTGAGCTCCAGATAAGAGTAATTAGCTTTAGAAGGAATGGGTGGGAACAGCGTTAACGTACGGTCGATCAGGGAGGTGGACATAGAATCATTAGCTTCAAATAGGATTATTAGCCCGCCTCCAACGCCGAGACAAGCTCCCTCCGCTCTGGAAGTATCTATACCCATGCAGTCTCCTCCGGTTTCTCCCTGCCTTCGACAATTCTTTCGTGATCCAATCGTCATGGAAGCAGTTCCTCTTTCGTTCAGTCGATAGGTCGGGACTGGGATGGTTAGAAGTCAAACCAAGGGAAGAAGAATAAGTAGTGGGAATCCAAAAAATGAGTCTATGTGGTACGTAAGGGCCCCTAGTTGGGATGGCGGGATGGACTAAGGAAATAAGTAGGTTCGGAGATCACTTTCTTTATAATGGACTAGTGGGCAATCAGCAGTTTGGATAGGACCAATCCACCGCGAGTAAGCCCAGTTAGTTCGTAAATCGTAGGAGAGAGCCTTGCCTTATTTCTCGCAACGCCGTTTATTCGATCCCGTTCGGTGGTTATTGGATCACGAGGTGGTTTCATCGGAAAAAGACATAGGTAGTTACAGCAAGCAGTAGCCTTATAGGGAGGTAGGTAGGATCCCCACCATTTGACCGGATTCCAGCATTAACCTTATTGTATTACAGAATTTCATCGGGTAGCGGTAAAAGCATTCACTCGTGCATAAAGTGACAAGCGGAATGGGACAAAATACAGACCATGTAGCTCTCCCACCCTTTCGTTTTTCTAGCTGCGTTAATAATCTAGCGTTAATAAAAGGTAAATTGAGTCACGCCCGACCCAAGCTCATCTGTCATTGGGCTCTCGAACCTCCCCATTAGAGGGTTTGGTTGGGAATACTACTATCATGATTGAACGGAGTGGGCCACTAGCTGCTAAGCTGGAGTGTTTTTCCAAACCCAAGCTAGTTTCTCTATCGAAGGCCCTGTTCATCAGTTTGGTAGGCCTACCTATGCGGGCGATGTAAGTCAATATTTAGGTAGGACTTCGATGAAAGACATAATGGAAAATCAGATTTGAGCCTATCTATTCAAATCCAACATATAAGTCTCCTTTACTATGGCAGGCAGACGCTCATCAGCCTTCCAAACTAGAGAATAGTAGGACCCTTCAATAGTGGGTGTAGGTCTACCCATAGCTCATTTTACCTTAATTTCACTTCTTGGCGTTGACCAAAGGGTTTGAACCTTATGTATGTGTTCACCTTGGCTTAGCTTAGATCCTCCTACGGCTTACCTTTTATTCTTGCTTTGGGGCTGGTACACTTACTAGTCTTTGGGGCTGCAGTTGGGATTTGGTTACTATCATCCTTGTGGCCTTATTACGAGTTATGAAACAACAAGATCAGGTAGGTTCATTACTTTACTTCCTTGTGTCCGACCAGACTTCTTCTTTCTATGCTTGGCGTAGACCTATGATTCTTTCTTTGTTGCATGGATAGCAGCAGCCCCGAGCAAGCAAGGAGATTGTAGGTTTACTCGCCATGATCAGTCATAATTGTATGCTATCAGACGACGCTCTGATAAAGAATTGTTGGTATGCTATCATATATAAGAACCAGGAAGAGAGAAGCCGGGAATTCTTATGACTTTATTTGTTCACTGTAACCCAGGGAGAAGATACGAGCTGGGAAATATTCTGACTTTGTTCGCTGTCACTTGTATTCCTTCTGATGGTCGAGGGGTTAGTTCGCATCTATCTGTCAATTACAATACTAAACCTAGAGATAGACTTTATGAACTCTTCCTATTCACCACTTGGATGAGACCTTATGAACGGATGGTCCGGCATGTCACATTATTGATGGTCCGAGGTGTCGCTTACGTATTCGTTCTAAAGCTGGTCTGGGTGGACATCACTTGCATCTTTGTCTCCATGATGTCGTAGTACGGAGTGGGTTGGTCGATTGACTGTAGATACTTGTATTGGCTATGGGAACATTGAGAACCGAAGCAGGGTGACGGGTGAACAGACGGTATTTGATCAACATCGAATTGTAAAGTGGTTCTTATCAATTTTATAAAAGCGCTATTGGTGTTCTGTAGCAGATCGACGGATTTTACCCCTACACGCTCAATTCCACTCTCCCCTATCTCACTCAAGTGAGGTTTCAACAGCATCTCTCACCTCTAATTGGTGGCCTTCGCTGTAAACCTTATTCACTACCGGAGTGCCCTTTACGCCTAGTCATTCTGAACTACACTCGGGATTGTCAGAATCTTGCACTCAACTATAGAGTTTGACGAGCGACATTGCCCTTCTTCACTCACGCAATATTGCTGTGAATCACGTACCCCTCCGAAGTAGTCACTGTAGTGAAAATATCCACTAACTACACTAACTACGAAAGATCAAATGGCGCCTACTGCACTTATCGCGGCACCGTAGTGATCGAAGAACGGCATGGATCACCCAATTCAGTCGAGACTCAGAGCAGGAAATACGCACTTGCTCTTATCATACGATATTCTTTGCATCATTGTTTATTCGTTTCGATCGATTCTTGGTTTCACTAGGTAGGTAGCCCCCCCCGTCGATGCTAGTTAAACCCCCCCCGTCGATTCAGTCTCGTCTCGATTCAATAGGGAAATACGCATATCTTTTATTATACTTAGCAATAAGGAAAGAAAAGAGAAGTTAAAGTGAAAAGTGGTGTTTGTCTTGCTTGCCTATA
>Ga0181456_100105_pt1 | contig 10698 bp, 8 predicted proteins | sample InSIn3SAF170_2_FD_119057 | JGI IMG/M metagenome (GOLD analysis project Ga0181456, IMG submission 119057) | Clean room microbial communities from NASA Spacecraft Assembly Facility at Jet Propulsion Laboratory, Pasadena, California, USA -... ...
AATGTATTTTCTTCCACTCGTTATCCCATATCGACTGCATAAGCGGGGTGTCTGTGGGGTAGAAATCGGCAAAGTAGTCGAGGAGGGTCGCGGCGCAAGACCAGTACTTCGTTGTAAAGGTGGATTCGCAGGGGTGACAGGGCCAGGTGTCTGGCCTACGGCGATGCGGGCAGGTCGGATGGGAAAGAAGGGACTTGATCTGCTTGTAAGCGGTTGGGAAGACGATGTCGTTATTACCGCAAATGTACCGGGTGGCTGTTGGGGGTAGCGTGGTGTGATCTGTTATGAAAATGACGGTTGGTAGTGGCATTGCGACGAATTTTGGAGGGCAAAAAGTCATTGCATGCAAAACCGGTGCTATTTGATTTAACTTCAGTTTGGAGTTTGAGTATTGGTACTGAAGTGGAGTTTGAGTTGTAGTCTAGATCAATGGACTAATGCCAAGGCTGCAGCCTTGCACAATACACTTCTTGGGAGTGGCTCACAATAAGAGTCTTGATAGTAATAGACGGGAGTCTATCCAAACACCGAGACACTGCTTTCTATACTCTTCAATACTTCTACCACTTCGACATGCGACTAAGCGTGCTCATTCTCCCATGTTGCATGTTACTCAACAGCGCTTCCTCTAGGGCTGATTGGCTGATGCCCGCATCTGTCCAATGTAAGTATACGTATTATTCTAAAGGAGGGCAAAACTTTGACTCACCATCGATATCGCTGAAGCTGCTGCCCATACTAGGTGTGCCTTCGCTGCCTTCAATCCTGGATCGAGGTCCTCCGCGCCGTGGACTGCCGAGTCGGCCTAGTGCTGCACGATGATCCGAAGCCGGACTCATAGGGCTTTTTGCTGCTGATGGAGGTCCACCAGAGCTAGTCATTGACGACGTAGTCTCGGTGGTCGCAAGTGACTGCACGTCGATAGACTTTGGTCTTGGTGCCGGAGCATTTTTCGTGCGGTCAGCCTGGAACACGTTTTGCCCGGGCTTACTACCGGTACTAAAACGCGCATCTGATGCATACTTGCTGTTGCTGGCTCGTGGTCTAGCTGCCGTCGCAAAGGGTAGACTTGTCTCATGTGAGCCCAAATCGTCAGTCTCTTGAGTTCCATCACCTTCCTCGAACGTAGAAAGTTCTCGAGGTTTCTTTTGTTGAAAACGTGGAGGGCGCTTAAATAGCTGGCTTCGATGGGCTGGATGATCAGTATCCGACAGCGATGATGAGCTCGAAGACGAGGAATCAGGGATCTCTGGAGAAGCAGCTTCGTCATTACGATAGCTGGGTGGTGCAGCTGGGTGATTTGCGCGATCATCAGACTTCCGACTGGTCAAGTTGGGGCGTCGGGTGGAGCGTGTTGACAGAGTTCGAGCTGGCGCCTGAGTATCTGCTCGAGATTGGGTTATTGTGGTCGTAGATGGCGTCCTGGAGAGCGGAGGCGCTAGACAATGTCAGAAGATGCACTTACCATAGAATCCACCTTGTTCGTTGAAGTACTCACCTGGCGTCGTTACCTCTGCACCACATAGATTTGGACTGTCCTTCGATCGTCCAGCCAATGCAGACGTGGTTCTACCCGCTACTCTTTGTTAGCAATACCAAATAATAGTGAACACTTCTCCTACCTCCAGATCCGGCACTGCCACCCCTCCGCATCGCAACACCACCAACACCAGTCATAGTGCTTCCACCAGTCGGCGATGATGATGGAACAGCGTTCGAGATGCTGACCTTCTTCATCTGATTGCGAACATGATCGAGATGCCGCTCGTACAACCATGCGGCTTGCTGAAGAAGAAAGGTCGGAGGAACTTGAAACTTGTCGGCTCTGTTATGGTCAGCAAGGCTGATACATGCCTGGATCGCATGTACATACAGCTCGACCCCTATAATATGTCAGTACCATTGACATCGCGTTACATGGAAGAAAGCTTACAGTTTAAATCACTAGTCTTTGAGGACTTTGATATGACCTTCCACAATTGGCGGTCCCTCTCGGCATCCCATTGTGCCTGGGCAATGGTCAGATGAACGCCCAAGACGCAGACATAGGTCACTTTACCTGTGGAGGATCCTCAAAGTCACCGCGGATGAACGGGAGACGTATCAGTGCTGTAAACTGGACTGAAGACATTTAGAGATGATCTGACGTAGATACGAAGGTGTAGTTTGATGGAGAGATGGTCAACGGAGGTGTGGTGATGCGACTAGGCTGTCGAATGAAGTAAGGCGTGAACTGATGTACGCATGTGGCTGGTCAGGCAGGAGCAGCAAGCCTTTGAATAGAGCGCGAGTCGAAGGTTACTTTACTTGACTCAGGTCTTTCCTGTGTTCATGTCATGTAACTTCGCGATCGGTACTGTGTTGTTCAGGACTACTTGTAGGCCAAGGTCGCGTGCACCCTTGACGACGCGAACTCCGCACCGCCACACTTTCCCCGTGAAAGCCACAGCGGCCCCGCTACAGGGCATAAAATACTCGACACGGGCGCATGCATAAATCTCCACCAAACACAGTCATTCCACCAACATCAACTCCAGAAAATTAACTCACTGGAACAAGATGTCGACTCAAGCAACTACCAACATTGACATTCAAGGCAAGTTGCCTAAGGTCGCCTCTGGAAAAGTGCGCGACCTGTACGCAATTGACGATGACACACTGTTGTTCGTCGCCAGCGACCGTATATCAGCATACGACGTCATCATGGAGAATGTAAGTAGCATAATCACCGAATCTCAAGAACTCCCTTTGATAAAAATGCCAGGGTATCCCAGGAAAAGGCGCTCTTTTAACTGCCATGTCAATCTATTGGTTCCACTACCTCCCCACTAAGGTTCCCGGCCTCAAAACCCATTTCCTTTCCCAAGACCTCCCAGCCGCTATCCAGGACCAAACTTCCCTCAAGGACCGCAGCATGCAAGTTCGTCGTCTGCGCATCCTACCCATTGAATCTATAGTCCGCGGCTACATCACCGGATCAGGCTGGTCCGAGTACACCAAGTCCGGAACCGTCAACGGAATTAGTATGCCCAAGGGATTGATTGAAGGCCAGAAGCTACCACAACCACTGTGGACACCGAGTACCAAGGCGGAAGTAGGCGGTAAAGACGAGAATATCAGCCCCGAGGAAGCTAGACGTCTGATTGGTGATGAGAAGATTGCGAAGCGCGTGGAGGAGCTTTCACTGGCTATCTACAGTGCTGCTGCGGACCGCGCAGAGGAGGTCGGTATTATTCTCGCTGACACCAAGTTCGAGTTTGGAGTTGATGAGAAGGGTGAAGTGGTGCTCGTTGATGAGGTTTTGACACCGGATAGCTCAAGGTTTTGGCCAAAGGAGTCATGGGAGAAGAATTTGGGAAAGGCGCAACCTAGCTATGACAAGCAGTTCCTCAGGGACTGGCTGACAAGTAACGGGCTGAAGGGCAAGGAGGGAGTCGCAGTGCCGGCGGAAATTGTGGAGAAGACAGCCGCGAAGTACAGGGAGGCTTGTGAGAAGCTTACAGGCAAGAGTGCGTAAGATTGTGCTGAGGATGGGAGGGTTGAAGAATACGATGCGTAAGGCGTAGCTGGTATGAAGCCTTGGTAATGCCAGACTTGAAGATAAGGCATATCCAAGTACCATCGAAGTCACTTCCAACATATGCTGCATGAAGACCAATCATCAAAGTATTTCTTCATTCAGTTAATCTATATACCTCATTCTAGCCTTCTCAACGACACATTCAGGCTAAGCACTAATCCCAGCATATCGCGTTTCCGTTCTTAACGCCATGCTGTATACATCTCACAGCAATGCAAATTCCAAACAATACCCTATGTAGTCCCATAACGCTATATGCAGATAAACCCTTCCCACTAGAAACTCCGGTGTGATGCAATGTCATGAACAGATCATAGCAGTAACCCGGGAAAACGCCTCGCTTCATGCTTTAGAATAGGAATAGAAGCTTATGTGGGACCCAAAAACATATGAGATAACGAGTGGAAGAAAATACATAAACGAAACGAAGGTGGTCCACAAAACTAGTGGATGTGAACGCGAAATAGAAGTAGTACAGCGCATGCAGACTCATACCTTCCGCGCACCAAAGAGACTCAAGTTGATTGCAGTCTCATTGCCATTCGGGTTTCCAGAGGACTCAGCTAGAATCTCCCACCTCGGCTGCACGAATGGGTAGTGCCGAATCTCCCTGTCTTGCCTGATTTGCAGCTTGCCTGGCGCCTGCGTACCTGTCTGGCCTTGGCTACTGGTTTGGCTCTGACTCGCTGCAGGAGTCGAACGCTGCGAGTAGACAGGCGAGGGTTGCATGGCGCGCTGTTGCATTTGCTGCATCTGCTGCATTTGCGACATTTGCTGGAGTGGAGAAGGAGAGGCTTGGCCCGACGGTGTTCGTTGAAGCTGAGCAGGCAGCATCTTGTTCTGCGGATGCTGGTGGTATTGCTGCTGCTGCTGTGCGCGCATCTGCTGCGCTTGTTGAGCTGCCTGCATTTGCTGCTGTCTTTGCTGTTGTTGCTGCTGAAAGTAGCGTTGCTGTGGCGTTGCAGAACTATTGGCGGGTACCTGTGGGCTCTGATATGGCGATTGCTGATTTTGAAGGGGTGTTGGCGTTGGTGGTTGCGAGGACGCTTGGTTCAGGGGGGTGTTGACTGGTTTGGCCAGAACAAGCCAGCCGTCGACTGGCGCTGTCACTCCCAGGATGAAGACACAGCGTGCATCGCTTGCAAGCCTGGCACCTTCCAACCGAGTAACGTGAAACCGGACGTCATCCGAGATATAGTCCGAGAGGAATACTGTAACGTCGAAGACATGCTCAGTGATTGTAGGGTATAGTTCCAGAGACGGATGAATGAGTAGAGCAGCCATGGCACTCATCATAGCGGTCTGATGTGGATGGGTCGCGTCGCTCAGCATGGCCGATGCGTGAGACACTACCAGACGGAGGAGGGCATTCAACCAAGAATATACCTCTAGAACCGAGAGTCTGCTGCCTTCAAGAGCCTGGCTTATGCCTTTGAATCTCTCGATCAAAGCTTGAAGCAGAGCAGTCTGTTCCGTGGTCTCCGAGCGCTTACTTGAAGTCAGGTCAATAACCGTAAGATATTTTTGAACTACTGCTGGCGAGACCTTTTCGGCCTCTTCTGCTTTGATTGCAGGTGACATGCACAAGAAGGCAGAGGCATTGATGATCTCGCGTTCAGCATGTTGTCGTATCTGGTCAGTGAGAGCAGCATCCAAGCTTGCGAGAAGCTCTAATCCTGAAGGTTGATCCTCTTCTACCGCTGTCTTGATAGCGCTCAAGAGAGACGCAGAGAGTGCCTCACCAGAGTCTCCCAACGAGGCTGCGCTTGACGAGAACAGCTGCTCGATGGTCGCTTGGCAGATCGGCAACGACAACTCGCTGGCAAGTGCAAAAACTGCGAGTACTTGCTGTCCAGGGCTCTTCTCCGGTAGTTTCATGTGGCCTCTGGGATCCAGGAGGTTATCTAGTGATGGCTTGAAGTAATGACTTGAACCCTCCTTATTCAGCTTGGACAAGCATCCCGGATCGCTAACGAGGCGATGTTTCAGGACATGCAGCATTGGCTTGCTACGCAGAAAGTCTGAAAGCTGCGCTTGGGTCTTCTGAGATGGAATCATGGAGCCAAGCCCAATTACCTCACCAATACATTGCGTAAAGCGACCTTCAGTTTCTAGGCAGAGCTTTCGTTGCTCCAGGCGATATCGATATGCATCTTGTGGCGAGCAAGACTGAACTAGTGTATCAGAAGGCAAAGTAATCAGCATGCCCTTGAGGGCGCTCTGGAAACCACCTTCAGAAGGATTAGTCTTGAACTTAGCGATACAAGCTCGAAGAGTGTCCAAGAAAGATGTCAAAGGAACACAGCCGGAACCAACAAGAGTGGGCAAGGCTACCCGCAGCGTGTCGGTCCTTTGAGCCATCAGGCTTAAGATCAGCCATTCGTTCACGACCATGTCGAAGGTCGGTTCGTCGAAGCAGCGTAGCCGATGGAACCAGGCATGGTGGCTGTTCAAGTGGAACGAGCCCTTGGATAGATGTTCTTCTAGGTTACTAACAATCTTGCGAAGTACTCGTCCCATCATTTGCTGATCCATGTTGGTACCACTCGAAAGAACGCGCTCAATATCGTCATCCGAAGATGATCCTGTTTGCATGACCTCACCCATGTTGTCAGAGGCTGGCGAACAGGCCACAAGTGAGTTCCGCTGGTTCAGTTGACTCAGATCATAGTTGAGGAACTGTGGAAGTTGGCCATCAGCATGCGCTGTACGAGCCAGGCTGGCAAGACTGAGCAATAGTTCTCGATCGGGTAATCGGACCGTTCGCAGGGCAGCATATCTCGTTGCGATCCTACCAAACAAAGGGTCAAAAGCACCTATAGCACGAAATGCTTTGGCATGGTAGTTGATCGTATCCGCAGCAGAAGCAAGAACACTAGGGTCCAAAGATGTAGTTGCCACGCCGACAATGTCCGCAAGTATAGCAAGGTCTCCAAAGCGCTCAAGATAGGATCTTACAATGTGGAAGTCCCATGGCGACAATAGAGATACCGCAGCGGTCTCTTCGACAGACGAGTCCTTGGTAGGTATGCTATACAATGTAAGCGGAGTCGCGGCCAGTGTGCTGAAAGAACTTACTGCGTGCTGACCTCAGCATACTGAGCGACGTGTTGACGTAGCCAGATACCCAGCTCAAGCTTTACTGTCGAACTAAGCTTGTCTAGCTCTACGTCGTTCGGCTTAGCTGTGTCGGTGTAGATACCGAACAAGGTAGGTAACGTCTGGGATATTATGTGCTCGGCGTAGCTAAGTGCTCTTTGCTCTAGCTCGGCTGAATGCATAGTTCCACGTAGGAGTGTATTTCGTAACGTACGGATTTGGTCTGTTAGTCCACTGAGGGGTATTTCAGTGACCAGGCGCAACGGCCAGGAATGTGGTGAAGATAGATCCGTGCTGTGTCCGGTAGACCCTGTAGCGATGAGCCACTGTAGATAACGTCCAGTAGCGAAAGTCTTTGAGCGAACCAACTCAGCAACGATTCTAAAGAGAATATTCGGGTCGCCGGTAGCCACCCAGGCCATGTCACGAAGATACGAAACGATTCCGTCGTACACATCTGCGCCAAGATGGTTCCACCTGCGGAGTAGCCGGGTCGCCAGATAGATCCTGTGCGCTCCATCTCGGTAGCACGTACATGCCCATTGAAGAAGCATGCTGATCAACCGTGGAGCGTCGGCGACGATCTCCATACAATCACACGACAGGTCCTCGATGCGCACTGGCTTGCTGTAGTCTACAGAGTCCAGTATCCGGTAGACGCGGCCAGCCGGTGTCTGCGAAGCGGAGGGAGCTTTCTTTGGGGATTGCAGGAGCCTAGCATTTCTCAACTCGAGCCTCCGGACGGCTTGCGTTACATGTGCATGGTTCTTCCTGTCGGCAAGTTTTTGCAGAAGGGGGCCATATCTGGCCCACGCAGTCGGAAGCAGCAGACAGGCAGGTCGTGTCGCGAGCAGTCGAATGACAGTGTTCTCTAGATATTGTAAGACGGCCAAGTAAGGCCTCAGATCCTCAAGTCGATAGATCTTATCAAGCTGATTGAGCAGTGACTCAGCAAGAGATTTGCCGCGGCGTCGACAGCAGGTTACGGCCGTCCAGTAGTGAGAGATGGACACAACCAGCAGCCAGATAAACAGGCGTTCGGAGGGACATGTGTCCAGGCCATTGACTATCCAATCCAGGAAGTGGTCATCGTCGAGGAGGTGCTCTTTGTAGAGGTGGGTCGCAAGCTGGAGGGCATACGTGATTCGAGGTTTCCAGTCACCCTGCCCAATACTGCCAATGACACCGTCTATAAACTGCTCGACCGAACTGGTCCAGCCTCTGCCCCATGTCACAGTGCCGGCCTGGCCCTTTCTCTTGTGGGCGCGCAGTTCGTTGATACCCACGCACTTGGCCAACCACAGGGCTCTCGGAAGGGGGGATGTTCTTGTTGAGACATTGTTCCAGCAGCACTTTGCCTGTAAGTCCGTGGGGGATGGTGCGGCTGAGTCGGCGGAGGCCTGTCGTTGGATTTGCCAAGTCGTGCAGCCACTGCTCGCGGGTCGAGTCTCTCAGCGTCAATCGTGGTGGGGGCTTGAAGGTATTGGGGGTTTGCAGGCGACCGGTCTGTTGTCTCTTCTCTAGTACGGCGACGAACAGGGTCGACAGCGTGCTGAGCCCAGACTTGTTCTTGAGGTTGTTGATGAGCGAGGGGCGGGCGGTGTTGGACTCGTTCATAATCTGCGGCTTGTTACTGACGCCTGCCTTGATTAGCGCTTCAGACAGGTTGTCCTCGGGATTGTTGCCGGTCCATGGAAACAGATCGGCGGCCTTCCCACCGGGAAAATGGACGGGTGGAACGACAGCTTCAGGGCCACCGGGTTTGGGCGCGTCTTTGACTCCTGTGCCACCGGGCAGTATGCGACGCTGGTGCGGAGCATCTCTCAGGTGCAGGGAGCCCGGGCGTGGGGGCTGGGGCAGGTTCGCGGTCGGCTGATACGGGAAGGAGTGTAGGGGCAGCTCGACGGGGTGGATCGGGGGGGATGGTGGTGAGAAGAGCGGCGGGCGTCCTCGCGGAGGAGGTCTCGCGGCATCGTGGGCAGCGCTGTGTACAGATGGGGGGCGTTCGTCCTCTAGGGCCGGATCGATGCAGTCCGGCTGAAGGAGCGTATGGGCAGGCTTCGAGGGCCGGCGCTGCACCTGGGACCGAGGAGGCAGGGCGCTGCCACGATTCTGTAGAGATTCGTGAATCCCCGGGCCAGGTCGAGAAGTCATCGCACACACAGCGACTTCATCGTTGTATCAGGCGCATGCAGTTGTTGGGCCAAGGGAGCGAGCGAGGGCTGGGCGAGGTCAGGAGGCGCCGATGTTGGGGCGGCAGCATGTGCGAGCAACACACTCGGGGATGGAAGGGAGGGACTAATGTGTTGCTCGGATGAGGGCAATGGGGGCCGACGCAGAGGGATTGACGTGAGGTCTGAGGTTATCTTGGATTGCGAACAGCGGAGACGATCACCCGGTAATACGACAGAGCGACATGGGTTCCACACTAAGACGGGGCCAACGACATCCCGGACCGGTACCATAGAGAGCCAGCCGCCGCTCACGCCTCACGCTGCAACAAAGATCACTCCATCAATCTCCACTCCGCCAGCCTACGGTAGATATCTCGGCCACCGACGACACACCGCCCGACCACCAGCTCCACGATGGCTTCCAAGAAGGACATGCGCCGCGCCGACCTCAGTACGTGATGCCGCGGAACTTTCCCGCAAGACACGTCCGTCATAGGGGTTCCAACGGTTTAACCTTCCACCTGCAATGCCTCTAGTCACGTGTCTAACGCGCTTTCACCTGCAGTCGTGCCCTACGCCGAGCCAGAGAAGGGCAAGGATGACAACGACATGGCGAGCACGCTCTCGAGCACACTGCCCATGGCTGCCGTGAGTGCCCTCCGCTGTCCCAATCCCACGTTACACGGCTGATATCGTGTCCCAGATCTTCACGCGAAACAAGTAGGCACTACCCAGATACGTGTCTAGCCGTGCCCAATATCAATAACTGACATCACGCGTGCTGCACAGAATGATCGGCTGGTAAGTTCCCTCATCTTGTGCCACGTCCCTTATTGACTCGATGCAGGGTTGCTGTAGTATTCGCTATCCAGTCGTGGCTCGCTGAGACACCCGAGCAGAAGAGAACATCGTCTACACCCGCCTACTTCCAGGTGGGCATGTCCAGTATGTATTACCACTACCTGATGCTTAATCATCAAGCTAACCAAGATACAGTCATGTCGCTTCTAGTTGTAAGTTTGGCCCCCGGACCTGACTCTGACTGTGACTGGTTCCTCTTATTGATGCTGTGCTACAGAGTTACTCGTCCATGTTCCTTCCGCCCCCGCCGGTCAGGCCTGGGCAAGCATCTGGAACGGAAGCGTTCCCTGCTGCTCCGCCATCGTAGGCTGCCGTGCGAGAAAATGGTGTGTAGCTGGTAGTCAGGTAGCCACTGTACCATGTAATTGTATAATTCGACATCCTCACCGAGCAAGCGACGATACTTGTCGGTTAGCTCGTAATGCCCATATCACTTGCTCGCCCCATGTGTCACCATGTCATACTCGTCCCTTTTCATTCGCGCCTTACGCTCGCCATACCGATCAGCTTTGAAACGGCGAGCACCACCCAGCACCCTTCGCCATGCACAGACCACTGCGGGGCTCGCCTTCCTCTCCCGCCGCATTCCCCACCTCTTTCTCTCAGCCTGCTCGACCCTCCAAACACACACTTGCAGCCTCCCGACCTGTGCACCACCACGACCAAACCACCCAAACTCCACTCTCAGCACACGCAAGTAACTCGCCCGCTACCCACGGCAGTCACACCCCAACAACCCCCCACCTACACGCGCGCTCACCGACTGTCGTATGTCCATCGAGAACCTTAAGACCTTCGGTAAGACGTCACACCTGAAGCGCATGCGAGGCAGCTACTGACCAAGTGTTTGCAGACCCGTTCGCGGAAGCGGATGAAGATACCGGCCAGGTCAAGCAGACTCAGCAGGACTACATTCATATTCGTATCCAACGTACGTCCCTCACCGCCCTTGCACACTGATGCAGAGTCCTCACCACGCACCCA
>Ga0181456_100070_pt2 | contig 10659 bp, 13 predicted proteins | sample InSIn3SAF170_2_FD_119057 | JGI IMG/M metagenome (GOLD analysis project Ga0181456, IMG submission 119057) | Clean room microbial communities from NASA Spacecraft Assembly Facility at Jet Propulsion Laboratory, Pasadena, California, USA -... ...
CGTTTAACCAGAGTGTCTGCCCGTCTGCTTTGTGAGTATACATTTTCGTATATGACAGGGCCGACATTGATTTCTAACGCACGACTGCCGAAGCCCAAGCGGTCAACAGGGATTTTAACTTCTTTAAAATTTGAATCGTATACCTTAAACATAGTTTAGCCTCCCCGTTGTTACCCCACGCTTACTGGTTTGCCTTGCGTTGTATTTATCATTCGCTCTGCCGATGTCACTTTCAGTAACACCTGATTTATCCTCAATTCCCAACAACACATTAATCACTTGTGTCATCTGATCGATTTGTGTCTGTTGGTTATTTATCATTCTGTCATAGTGCTTGCTGTCGTCTCGACCAATGCGGCCACCTACAGCATCATACAGTTGGTTCGCTCTGCCACGCTTAGATGCGCTTAGCGGAATTACTGCCTCAGGACCATCCTCAGCTATCTCTGCAATCTGACGTTTCGTGACGATACCGCCATTCGAATAGCCATTAATCACTTTGAGTGGGTTAATTGTGTTTGTGTTCAATGCGTCACTACCTTGTTGCGCTTGGTAGTGAACGTGTGGGCCGGTCGTCCATCGACCTGAGTTACCTGTTCGACCGATGATATCACCCTGGCTGACCGACCCTGAACCGCTTACACTGCTCATGTGCATCCAGAACTGTCTCAGTTGTCCTGTAACGAGCTTGGCGATCTTACCGCCGCCTTCATTCCAGAATGACGATAATTGACCGCCCATCGGCGCTCTGACTGTTGTGCCGACAGGCGTGCGGAAGTCTACCCCGTAATGTCGTCCACCGTTGAAACTGGTCGGATATCCGGGTAGTGGTCTATTCGGACTGTAACCGGCTGTGATTGGATAGTTCATCCAAGCATATTTCTGTCCGCTACCCAACGCGCCCTCGTTTTCTTTAAAGATGCCTGTCAACCAAGATAGCGCTTTTTCTTTTAAGAAACTGAACGCACCAGATGCCATGTCACCAAAGAAACCACTTAAACCTCCAAAGTCCGGCGTGACCGTGTCGATAATTGCTCCGAATGCCTTTTTAGGGTCTGAAATGTAGCTCCATACGTTGCTTACAACATCTTTTAATGTGCCTAGCAAGCCTTTTTTACCTGAATCGCCACCCTCTGTCCCAGTGCCTTGACTGAATCGAGGGATCATACCAGAAGCAATCAGTGATTGCGTTTGTGCGCCGTTGAATATTTCATCGCCACGTTTTAAGTTGACTTCAACATCTCGTCCTTTAGGCGCATACAGCTTACCATCACGGCGTATCAACTCTTGTGTAGCGCCACCGAAACCATTACCTGGGCCACGGTCATTTACAATACCGATCATGTCCTCAGCGATTGCACCGTTCATTGTGCCGGTGGAAAATCTGGCACGGCTGGCTGCGAGACCACCTCGAATACTGCCGCCACCCGATCCACCACCGCCAGTGTTTATGCTGATCGTTGGTATCTTTTTAACACCAATAGCGCCGAGTACCTTGTTTAGACCATTGACGACACCATTGACAACACTGCCAAGACGATTGCCTAAACTCTTGCCCATTGAAGCCACACCATCCACGGCTTTTGAGGCCATGCTTTTAATGGCTGAGCCAATTCTTCCTGGCAATTCTTTGGCGCCATCGACCATGTTATCGAACAATTCTGTCGCATCGTCCCATATATCACCAAAGAAGTCCGTTACACCTTCCCACATTGATTTCGCTGCTCCGACCGTATTTTCTTTCATTGTGCCAAAACGGTCAGAAACGTCGTCACGAATATCTCCTGCTGCGCTGACCGTATCAGAAAGGGTGTCTGAAAACCATCCAGTGACACCGTCCCACATATCTTCCGCTCGTCCGATAGTGTTATCTTTCATGTCACTAAAAAACCCTGTCACATCATCTTTTAAATCCGAAGCGTAACCTGTAACATCCGACCATAAGTCGCTAAACCATTGAGTGATAGAATTGTACATTTCTTTTATCCTCATAATGGTTTTGTTTTTCATTTTTCTAAATTCTCCTGTAACCCGGTGATATATCAATTGAACTCGTTCGGTAATATCTGTCCATAGGTCTATAAACCATTGTTTGGCTCCGTCAAACAACTCTCCAAATAACCTTAAAGAATTGTCTTTCATGTTGCCAAAGAACTCGACCACTCTATCCCAGATGGATTGTGCTGTATCTTTGAGTACTTCGCCAAACCTTGACCAGTCACCCTCAATGAGTGCCGAGACACCCGATATAATGCCTTGTACAAGGTCCATGGCTACGCCTATGACAAGTTTTATTTTCTCCCATACATTCTGTACTAAGAGGAGGATCGTCGGCCACAGGACGCCCCATATCCCCTCTACAATAGGTGCGAAACGCTCGAATAAATCTTTAACGAATGTCAGTGCAAAATCAACTGCAACTTTAATACCGTCAAAAACATTTTCTACTACTGTTTGCATCGCATTAAATATCATAGTGCCATCTGAATCCCACCAGGCTTTGATATCTTCAAATACACCGACAAAGAATGTACCGACTGCATCGAGCGCCAACTGTATTTTGAGTTTCATTTCTTCAAACTTACGTCTGATTTTAGCTGTTGTTTCCCAAATCGTTTCAATTGTTTCATCACTTAGACCGATAGAACGCAGTAAATCAATGCCACCCTCTGTATCGCCTTTGAAGAATGCAGTGACACCGGAAATCGCATCGATCACTTTATCCTTGAACTCCATCGCTGACTCCCAAGCACCCATAAACCTATCTTTCAGCCCGTCAATGAAGTTCCTAAACGTCTCAGACTTGTTGTAAGCTAAGACAAATCCCGCAGCTAGTGCGGCAATGCCTGCTACAACTAGACCGACTGGACTGGTCAACGCACCAATTGCCACGCCTGCAATCTTCAATAAAGGTGCTAAGGAAGCGACTACTTGGACTATCTTACCGACAACCATTAATACAGGCCCTGCCGCAACAGCTAAACCTGCCAACACCCCAATAACCTTTTGTGTTGTTCCGCTTAGATCATTCCACCAATTAACAACACCCTTTACCGCGTTGATGATGCGACCAAAACCATCACTGATTTTAGCGCCCATTTCAGTTGCCCATTCTTGTGCAGCATCTGATTTGAGTAATTCCATAAACTCTCCGATAGAGTCTTTAGAATGTTCAAATACACCACCTAAAAGATTCTCGCCGAGTATACCAATCCATGCTTTAGTGTTTGCGACCATGCCTTCCCAAGAGTTGGCGTAGGCTTCGGACATATCCCCAGCGAAGTCATCCATCACAGTTAAGAAGTCCTCGGAAGTTACTTCACCTGCAGTGACCATCTTACGAAATTCCTCCATGCCGACACCCATACTGTCCGCCATTGCTTGCGCAAAACCTGGCATACCATCCTCGATCATATTCAACTCTTGAGTCATCAGTTTACCTGACCCCTGCACACGGTTAAATATAGAAGCCATCTCGCCGACATCACGGCCAGAGCCAACGGCAGCGTTACCTACCGCTTTGATGTAGGATTCCAATTCTTCGCCTTCGTCCACTCCGGCAGCTAATGCACCGGCAGCGATAGAAGTACCTTCAGCCATCGTCATCGTTGTGCCTTGTACAGCGTTAGTAACTTGGTCGGATATACGCTCTACGTCTTTGACTTCATAGCCTAAACCTTTTAGTTGTGCTTGTGCGGAATCTAACCCGACAAGGCGTTTCCAACCAAATGCAGCAACAATACCGCCGGCAGCGGCAATCGCACCAGCAGCAGGCGCAGTAATATACTTCGTCATACTTGAGCCGATAGAACTCATGTTTTTGCCGACGCCATCCATCTTACTTTGCATCCTCGACATTTTACGCTCAAAGTCGGATAAATTCGCGCCAATTCGGACGGTTAATCTTTCTTCCATTTAATTTCCTCCTTTCCCCATAAATTGCATCATGTCATCTAAATCTTCTTTGGTCGTAACTGTGCGCTCATCATCTTTTTTCTCATCCCCCATTAAATCGGAAGCGGAAACTGGATTTTTAAGATGTGGTAGCAATGACCATGAAGCGTGTTGTGCCATCATGCGCATTTCTCGATCTTCTCTCCACAGGTACGCCTCCATAGCGATATTGAATTCTGCAAGCGTTAATTCCCAGAACTCTACCGGTTTTATATTCAGTATTGCAATGGCATACTTCATTAAATCCTCGTATTCCCATTGCGTTACGCGTTTTTTACTTCGTCGTCCTCATTGTCGTTATCCTCATCTTCATCGTAGTCCGATTCGTATTCATCATCCATCGCTTCTCTGAATGCTTTGTACATTTCTTCACTTAAATGTCCGCCTTGATAGAATGCTTCTATTGCTGGTTCATAAAGTTCATCTTGCGTTTTACCGTTCTGCAATTCTTTTTGTAGCATCTTAGCCACGCGTTGCGGTGTGATCCCTTTATCCTTATGAGATAACCCTGCTGTATACATCGCCATCAGCGTTGTGTAACCTAAGTTACTAAACGACTGCTGGAATCCTGTACCAACCATTTGCTCATATTTCATCATTGCGTTGAAATCATAACGTAATTCTTTTGTCTTGCCGTCTAGTTCTACGAATACTGGTTTAACCATAATAAAAACACTCCTCATATTTTAGATAAATAAAAAAAGAGAGGGCGACGCCCCCTCGTTTACGCTCCTGCTGTTTCGTCTACCTTTTCGTACTTACCTTGCCCCTGGAATGACATTGAATACGTCATCACGTCATCCATTGGCGCTTCGATAGGGTACGATGTCAGAATTGCATCGCCTGTATATGATTTTCCACTCGGGTTTGTCCAAGTGACCTTAACCGCCTCTTTGTTTTCAAATGCTTCTTCTAAAGTATCCAGAGCCGAATCGTCAGCCAGTAACACACCATCCGTGTCAATTGACCATGAACCTTGCCCAGCGATTGAATAGCCCCAGCCTGCTACTTGTTTATGCGTTGCATCGATCGTGTTGACTTCACGGTTTAATGTTGCACCACGTTGTCCACCGATAACCGCTTCATCAACTGATATTAAAACGTCTACACCTGTTTTTTCTCCTGCCATTATGAATCTCTCCTTTAATTTTTATATCGTTTTATATTGATCTCTAAAATGCCGTGCAGTAATGTGACAGCCGTTGTGTTATCTTCTATCACTTGACTGTTTATATCTTCCCCGCGTACACCGTACTCGCCTATAAGAGCAACTTCGGCATCGTGCATCATATTGGTAAATGTGCCACGCTGTCGTGGATTATCATGCCAAAAGTGAAGCGACACCTGTATATCTCCGTCTAAGTCCTGTTTGTGTATTCTGCGGTTCTGTTTTAATGCTTCACCCACACGAACGAACGGGTACGGTGTACCCTCCGGCGGATTGTAGTCATAGACTTTATCCTGGCCGAATAGGTTCACCATTACCCGTCGTATGTCAGTGAATATCTGTTGTTCAGGGTTCATTTAATCACCCTTTTCTTATTAAGTTGCGTAAATCGTTCATGAATATTGGTGCTTGCTCACGTGCTGCTGGTCGCATAAATGGTTGTGATCCCATATACCTAGTCCCAAACTCAACGTACGGACTGTATTCTGCGCCCGCAGTGATATACCCAGCTAATCCCGTTACATCTACACGCATTGTGATCGAACGTTTCATGAAGCCGGTATCGACTGCAGCTAACCGCATTGCTGTTTGTTGAGCTTGTGATGTGTTTCGTTTAACCACACGTGCGACTTTATCTTGGTTAAAACGGTTACTGATAGCACGCACCAACTCGTCGCCGCCCTCGATAACAATTTTCGTCATTACACACCACTCACTTCTAATACAGTCTTGTGTCTGTATATCTTCCGACGATCTGATTTATACTTCCTACCGTCAATTAAGATGTGATCAAACGCACCGTCTATAACGTCATTCACTCGAATAGTTTTGGCATACTGTCTAATGCCGCCATACAAGGCCGCCATACGCTCTGTGCCTGTATCAGTAACATAAGCATACACATCACTTAGAATGTCGTCAGTGACGATATAATCACCTGTGTTGTCGTCGTACTCCTCTTTGCCATGCGTGACGAAAGTAATTAGTTTGTCGGCTCTCATAGGAATCTGACAACTCCTTTCGTCGGCGGAACGATCACCTGTAAATCAATGTAAGCCTGTATCGCGTGTTCATAGTCGGATAAATCTTTATCAACATACTTCGCTGTGTGGCCGTCCATCGATTCACTTTCCATACCCTCACTGCCAATGCGGTTAAATCGAGCGATAGTACACTCTGTGAGGATATACTCTAATTCTTCGGGTATTTCTATCACTTCGAGCAATGACTGCTCTAAGCGGCTAAATAAGCGCCTCTCGTACATATTGTAGATAGCAGCTATTTGTTCGTTATCCACACCTGTTAAAGTTTTGACTGTTTCCAGTGACATGATCAATCACCTAATTTCTGTTCTGCCTTTTCAGCCTCGTCTTTACCTCTGACCTTGCTGCCGTCTGACAGTTCATAGTGTCCGCCGCCCAAGTGCCACGGATAGTCCGCGTTACCTGTCGGCGCTTCGTCCACAGATTCCTCAATGAGTCGCTCGCCAATCTTATTCCGCTTACCTTTAAGTTCAGTAATACGTTCCTCAGAAACTTTTCTCTGTGTGGCAGGAAACGGATCCCCGACAGCATACTCACGGCCTTTCGGGAACGTCTTACCCTTGTCCTGCAGGTCACGGAACGGATGAATCACTTTATACTTTGTCATCTAAGTTCCCTCCTTGATTATGCGCCTGACGCCGCCTCAAACTTAACCACTTTAGCGTCATTGTACAGGTACGGTGCATAGTGCTGGTCCGCTGTAACAACCGTCGTTTTATTCACGATGTTACGTTCGCTTTCCACTTGTGCGCCGCGCTTCATTACTAATTTAAGTGCGCCAGACTTCACAAGGAATCCTTCGCCTTCTTCGAGTTTTCTTGAACGTACGATCTGAACGCCAAGGATTTCACCAATTGAACCATTAACCACTCTGTTTGCACCAACTTCAGTTGCTGATAGGAAGTTTGTGTTTGCATCCGTGCGCAATGCTGAAGCATCTGCCGGGCTGACCAGTAGTGTAAGTGGCTCGTCATCCTCATCATCGAAAATATCAATGGCAGCTTGTAAACCTTCAACAGTCTTAATATCGCCATCTGATGTTTGCGTCGCACCATTAAGCGCTGTGATGATATCCTCATCAACTTTATTCGCAATTGCTAACTGTAATTGACTTGCAGCTTCACCAAGTGGATCACCGTAACCCGAAAGAACAGCTTCATCAGTGATTTCCACACCTTTACCAGCTTTCTTAACTTCAACTTGCTTAGAAGTGCTTCCGAGTTTATCAAGTGGAATCGCTGTACCCTCCGGAACATCAACTGCATCACCAATGTAAGTGAATGCTGGGAATTTTAGGATGCTTCCTGGTTGCCCTTGTAGCGTTGTATCTACATTCGCTAGTGGTGAGAAACGGATTTTTTCTTGTAGTTCAAATGAAACCATGTCTGCTAATACTTCGGGATTGATTAGATCTGCCAATTTAGTTTGTGTCATAATAAATTACTCCTTTATAATTTTGTTGTACATCTCCGGATTGTCATTTTTAAGTTGAACTTTCTCCGGGTATGTCATGTTTTTAAATTCTTCCGCGCTAATTACTTTCTCAGTCCTTGCGTGTACTTTCGGCGACTTTCCACTCAACGCTTGCTTGACACCCTCTTCAACTTTTTCGTTGAATATATTCACAAATGAGTTTACAGCTGCCTGTGTGGCCTCTGCATCCTCCTTTACAACGAATGAGAGTAATTCATCATCTGCGTGAATGTTATTCTCAGAAAGCATTTTCGAGGCTTCTTTAGACAATGAATAGAACTGATCTTTGCGTTTGTATTCTTCAAGTTCTTCTTCAAGTTTCTGACGTTCATGCTCACGCTTTTCATCAGCATTCATCTTTGCCAACTTCTCAGCTTCAGCAACGGCTTTCTCTGTCGCTTTCTTTTCGCGTGCCACGCGGTCCTGAATTATTTTCGTTAACTCAGATTCCGTATAAGTTTTTTCGGTTTTTTCAGTTTGTTCTTCTTCTTCGTTATTGGCTTCAACTTCTGTATTTTCTTCTTCGATTACTTCAGTGTTCTTTTCTTCTTCATTCATAATTAATTCTCCTCATTTTTAAGTCGCGGTAGACTATCTACTCACGAAGTTTAACGTCACCATCGCGGATGTGGACGAAATAAAGAAACAGTTTAATGACATACTCAGGTCTTTAACAAGGTAGCCGATATTCGACTAAGTACATTGTAGTACAATCAAGATACCCACTTGCTCATAGTGGACCACCTCCTCTAGGATTGTTTACAGCTATTGATACTCACTGTGCATCACCCCTTTCAAGTTGGCGGTTTTTAATCATACGGTCGTTTGATTAGTAAATCAGCCAGATCGATGGTAACTTCGTCCTTCTTGGCATCCTGTTGCAACTGGATGCACTTCTCAATCTCCTCATCTGTATAACCGTACTCTTTAGCCTTTTTGATAAACTCATTTCTGTTCATCATCATTTTTACCTCCCGAATTTAGCTTTATATTCCGCTTCGATTGTTTCGCCGATTACACTGGCGATTGCTCGCGGTTCAGGGTTATTCAAATATTCAGTCCAACCCTCAGCAATCATTTCACTATACCGTTCAGGGTTGCTGTTGTTCCAGGCGTATTCCGACAAATCTTCCGTAATCTCTCTGGCTGTTCTAATGTCAAAGAGTTCTTGGATGTGTTCCATATCTTGGATGCCGAGCAAGTCATCGAGCTGGTGTCCAATCTCATGGTCCAGGATAGCCCGCGGGGAGTTTGAACCTATTGGATTCCACTGTCTTTTTTCAGATAATTCGAGTCCGCTCTTCATCGTGGTGTAATTGGTGGCATTGTTCTTATTGACCGTAACGCCGGAGATGTCCTTAAATACCGGGATGTCGGTAGATATTGACTGTGCCATGGTGTTCCGGGAAGGACTGAAGCCCACAAGCGCATTGTCAGCCTGTCGCTTTGCAAGTGGCCTTAGCATGTCTTCACCGTGGTTTGGATGTTCTGCCTTTAACTTGTTGAACGCATACGTTTCATAGTCCTTGCGCAGTTTTTTGTTCCGTTCCTGTGCAGTACCCACGAATTTCAATTCCTTCTGAAGTTCTGGGAACTTCTCGAAAGTGTCTCGCAGCGCTTCGTTCCATTCATTCGCAACCTTACGTACGTCAATACCGTTGTACTTAACCTCGGGAATGCCGAGAGTTTCTTTGCCGTACTTGTTGGCTTGTGCTATGTTTTTAGCCGGTGTGAACGGAATGGTTTCTTCCTTCGGTTCCTCCACCTCTGGTAGATCCTCAACGTGTCCAGCAATGGCACACCGACAATGCGGATGCATTGGGCTGGCATTCTCACCTGGAACCATATCTTTGACATCAAAGACTTTATCTTTATCATCTAAAGCAGCGCATATGTCACAAGCAGTAGGTTCAGCGATAAATATATACTGATCGACACCATTATCTTTGAACGATTCCGCAGCTGCTATCGTCTGCGCTCTCGCTGTTTCAGTAATCAATATACGTTCCGCAGCGTGTTGTTTCTTACCATACTCATCACGTATTAAACCCTTGATGTTCGCTGCTGATCTATACGGATGCTCTCCGCGGATCAATGCACGTCCTATCGCTTGGTTGACTTCGCTGCGCAGCTCCCTTTGATTCGCCCATATACGGTCAGAGAACGCCGCACCTGACACACTTGATAATAATGTAGCCCTTGCCAATGTGTTCAACTGTGCTTGTGTTGGTGCTGCCACACCCAGTATACCTGCTTGCTTTTCATACTCTTTGATTGTCTGTTCCGTGATGTGTTTTGCTGTCAATTCTTCTTCTTCAAGTGCTAAAGCGATAATATCCAAGTTGATACGTGCTTCTATCAGTTCTAAGCGGTTACTTCGCATTGTGATGTTATACCTGCGTAGTTCTTTGTTCGCCTGTGGTGTGAAGTTCTTTTCTTCCACATACTTCTTAGCAGTAGATTGGAAGTTCTCAACATCCGTCTTGCTGATAATCTTCTTCGCTTCCGCCATGCTCACACCTTCTTTATCTGCGAACTTCATAATGTCTGCATCGATATGGCGCTGTATATCGTCAAGAGAACTCTTATATATCTTTCCCATCTCACGTTTCACCTTACGATCATCTTTTAATGACTGCTCGATGTATTTCATTTGCTGCTGTCGGTACTTTGCATAAGTCACCATGATTACTCACCTGCCAAGTCATCAGTAGTGCTATCAGTCGTCACTTCAAAATCGTATTCAGGTAACTCACGCTCTGCATCCATTCGTTCTATTTCAGTCTGCACGTCATCAACAATAGACAACGTGGATAGTTGTAACTCTTTAGACACCACACCTTCAAGATCGCGTGCTGTCTGTGCTTCGTCTTGAATGTTGCGCGGTATGTTTCTGATGAAACGGTATTCCACCTCTACCCAGGAATCTTTATCACTTGCCGGCACGTTAGTCGGTAACGCTGCAAAGCATTTGAATAAGTCATTCAGCCCTTTGGTAAATTTACGTTCTTTCATGCCGGA
>Ga0181456_100100_pt1 | contig 10614 bp, 6 predicted proteins | sample InSIn3SAF170_2_FD_119057 | JGI IMG/M metagenome (GOLD analysis project Ga0181456, IMG submission 119057) | Clean room microbial communities from NASA Spacecraft Assembly Facility at Jet Propulsion Laboratory, Pasadena, California, USA -... ...
CTAGCTTACCATTACATATCGAAGGTCATGGCTCTATTCGATACTGGGGTACATACTGCGGAGTAGAGTAGCGCCTCAGTTTCCTAGGAGGGCTCCCGAGGTCACCGGCTAGAAACTGGCCGAGGCACCTCGCTCGTTCACGTGATCTGTCAGGCTTTCAGGCACGATAAACTTGAATCTTCCTTCTGCAATCGAGGCGGAATCTTCTAAGCGTTTGATCCAACTGGCAGTGCTTATTGGATAACTATCGGAGTTCCCTCTTCGTCAAGGCCTGTGTGAGACACGCTCGGTCGATCAGACTAGCATCGTGGTTGTCAGCAATCTCAATGTTGGATATACAACCTGACAGTGGCTTTGTAGTCGCGAACCGACGCATCATAAGGATTCACATCGCGTCTGGAGCTACGCTCTTTATATCGCTTGCCGATAATGCCAACAACTACTCGAGCTTGAGGTAGTTGTTAGTGCAAGGTCGGGCGGCACTGGAGCTTGGCAGCCTTTTCTACAAGCATCACCAGACGTTATTCTCGGGTGCTCCCGAAGAAAGCTTCGTATACCTAAGTTCCGCAACCATGGCGGACGTCAATAACATGTTATCTGGAGAGCTGGTAAGTGCTCTCCATTGCTACAGACATGACGAAAAGCAGTCCATCATCGTGTTCCGGAAACCCCATTGATTTGTTCTCTTTCTGGATGCACCGGAAGCCCCAAAAATCTTGACCGAATGCTTACGTCACGCTAGTATACCGGCAGGTAAATGCCACCACGATTCAAACAAGGTGAAAAGATGCATAAGATAAAAAGTGTTGTTGTGATAACCATCGATTTACGAATGAAACGTTTGATCAAGTCACGAATTGCCAGAACGAACCCAGAATGCCGTCACGAACACCTATTCCCCAGTCGGGGGATCGCACTACACTCGCGCAGTCAATTTCCACCTTCCTCAAGGACAACCCAGATCTACGTCTTGGGGGCGACGTCGATTTCCATCAGGAACGACGACATCACCTTGAAGTCTTTGGCTGGCACAACCTACCTGAAGATAAAAGAGCACCAATAGGCAAGGTCGAATTCACTGCCATTCGTGGTCCGCATGGCACAATTCCAATTCGTCTCTTCTATCCCAAGCTAGTGACGGATGGAGGCCGCAAAGATGCCGCCGCCCTAGTGTACATGCATGGAGGTGGCTACACGGTCGGCAGTATCGATGAGTTCGAGAATGGACTGAGAATCGTAGCTGAAGAATCTGGAGCAGTGGTATGTACTTACCATTACTTGAGCTTTGAAAATGTTAACATGGAGAAGACAGTTGGTGTCGAATACCGTCTGGCTCCCGAACACCACTTTCCGACACAATTGGATGAGTACTCCGCTGTGGTAGACTGGTTCCAAGATTCAAAGAATAGCGAACCGCGTGGTATCGACCCAAAGCTCATATTTGGTGGCGGTGACTCAGCAGGAGGCAACATGACAGAAGCATTGACTCTCCGTCGTATGGATTCCGGTCTGAAGCCATTAGCTGGTCAGCTCCTGCTATATCCAGAATCGCGAGTACCATTCGATACTCAAGCAGCGGTTGAGAACAACACTGGCCTATATTTGGAATGCAACGGTATTTTCTCTTTCGCAGACCACTATATCATGAAAGCACCCAACAAAACTGTACCGCCATCCCATCGATATATCAGCCCAGGAATGCAGAAGATCGAAGACCTCAAGGGTCAACCGCAAACTTCTCTCTTCACCTGCGGCTTTGATCCGCTACGAGATGTGGGCGTTGAATATGGCCATAAGCTCGAGAAGGCAGGTGTTGACATCAAATGGTTCCACTATCCAGAGCTCACTCATGGCTTCTTGCAAATGGCTCCCTGGAGTAGTGAAGCCATGAGTGCCGCGAAAGACGTTGGAGGTGAGCTCAAGAGGATGGCTTATGGTGAGTAGTAAATTGTAAGACTAACTGCCATGGAAGAAACTCTTGCATTCAGTCTGAGAGTACTAATGTTGTATACCATGCTTGACATCACTCTGCTTGACTGGCATGTTTACAAGCTCGACCACACACTTGCCTTGTGGTGGCTGTCTGTTCTTTACCAGCAATCGTACCTTCCTCTTCGATTCATTTGCCTTTGAGGGCAGCCTCGGAATACGGACGCTTTTGAGTCTTGTTCATGCGCCCTTACTTCCTCTACAAACTTTCTGTCCAGCTACCGGAATACCATATTGACCTTGTACATTTCATCCCACAAATACTTTGGTCTCCTACAAAGCCGAGCTTACTCATATTGTTGGACTGCAGACCTTGTATCCACAATCGTTCCTCAAATGTACTCGGGAAAAAGGCACAGCACATTCATCAACATTTGAAAGTGATGCCATGATTCTAGTTCGATCCCAGTCGTCGTCATCTCCCCTTGACGACGCTCGGTAATTACTGAGATGATCTGGTCCGAGAGAGTGAAATCGCTAAATGCATGTAAGGTCGTCTACTGGATCGAAAGAGACGATAGCACGATACCACTCAGTGCTATCTAGTGCCACAAATTTCAACATATTCGAGCTACCCTTTGGATCACTCTATCAACATTCTTCGTGTAGGAAATTACGCCGCAAAAGCTCGAATCTGATTGTTGTTAACCAACTCAACCACATTGCAAATCACAGCGCCAGCCATTCTCAAAAGCTACGTCGACCACCATGATAGTCTCCACCCTGAATAAGAACCAACTCATAGAATCTGAAACCCGCCAAGACTAGACTCAGCAACTGCCTCCGCCACCACATCCTCCAACACTCATTCCAATCCCAACGCCCGCCCAAGATGCACCAGACCATCCTCCTCGGTACGCAGGTGGCGGAGCCTGTGGCATTCCACTCTGGTAAGCAGGTGGTGGAGTACTCAATCCTCTTGCACTTCTACCTCTTCCTCTCTCGCCCGCCCCACCCTCTCTCCTACCCCTGCCTCGGCCGACCTGCTGCTCGACATGCCTAGGACATATCCACCCGTCTCCATCGCCACCCCCCATCTCGCATCGCGAGCACCATCTCTCCCTCATTCTTCCATCCATATGCGTCCGTTTCTCAACCTTCTCCATCTCAATCGCCGACCCCTTCTCTGCCCGTCTTGCAGTACCCAAGTCGTCTCCACCATAGGCATGTGTTGGCATCATAGGACCCATTGCCAACAGTGATCCCGATCTCGATGTTGATCGCAATGATCCACCACCACCGCGAGGCACCGCTTCAGACGCCTTCTTCGGCTTCCCCAAGGCCCCTAACAAACCACCAAACACGGCGCACAATAACAGGAAAACTAGGAGCACGGCGGTAAGGGACACACCCATTGTCTCGCTGTCACCCGATTGGGCGTGGGCATTGGCAACTGTATTGGTATTGTCATTGGCAGTACCGTTGGCGGTAGAATTGGTAATGGCAGTGGCAGTCGTATTAGTGATGGTATTGTTTCCATGTGTATGAATTGGCATAATCGCTGCTAGTGCACCTGCAGATCGTGAGAGAAGATCAACACGATCAATCATCCCTGAATGAAGCAATAGTCGTGGTGTCGGAGCCATGATGTTTATGTGTCTGCTTGGTACTGGAAATGCAACACTGTCGTTGAGTATGCGTGACTTGACTTGACTTGATTGGAAAGAAAGGAACAGAAGGACACTTGAATAGGAGAGAAGAGGAACTGGTTTATGTGCGTTTCCTTCGGTGATGGATTTTTTCGAGAGTATGCGGGTGAGTACATTTTATATATACTCGATGCCACCCCAGGTCCTCCGTCGGTCCTCCGTCGGTCCTCCGCACTACTGACTAAACTCACTCACCCTCTCCACCCTAGTCTCTCCCGACCCATGGCGCTGGGACCAACAGGCCAACCAGAACCGTGCATCGAGGATTAAGCAATGTGAGCATTTGGCCGCGTGTTGGGCTGAGTAGGTAAGTAAGTGTCAGGTAGTAGCGGGATCATTTTGTCTGTGGGTGTGTTTGAGGACATTTCGAATTTTATGTCGCGATGCAATACCATTGCGATGCAATATGGATGAGTGCGCGCCGGAGCGTGATTTGTTGCACGGTGCCTTCCACAGAGATATCTGGGTGTACGCTGAGATGCAGACGAGGCGCGTGGCTGACTGTTCCCTCAACTAGCCATGTAAACAAGTGTGTAGTAAGTACATGAGTGTGCGAGTGCAGGTGCTAGGTGAAATGCGTAGCTGGTGTTGGCACTACGCTGTACTGAACTGAACTTGCTGCAACGTTGTAGTTTTTGAAAAGGATAGCTTTATGTTGATGGAGCTTGGGGGCCCTTCAGTATATATCTCTCACGCCAGCCTGGCAGTTTCGATATTACACTTGTGATAGATTGTTGGTCATTCTTCACGGTTCGAAACCAGGTTTGATAGTTTATATTGGAAATTATTGAGCATGGTCTGGTCGTAGTTTGATCATGGATTACAGTATCTAATGGGACCTATCTGCATACAGTAGATGAGGAAAGAAAGTTGAGAATCTTGCAACAGTCCCTACAGCGCTGTGTCATCTCTGCTTGAACCTAGAAAAAGACTATGTGCAAATATCTACAGACATCAAGACCAATGGCCTTTAGTCCCAATTACCGCCAGAGCAATCACGATGACAAGAACTACCAGTCCAACACAGCACATCCATCTATTCATCCGTCGCCACCATCTCGCATTCTGCCATTTCACTTCTTCCAAACCGCGCATATGTCTCTCTCGTCGCAACTGCGCTACCACGTCCATCTGGTCCCACTCGCTTGTTGATGTACGGTTCGGATTGCTGCTGGCTTGGGTGGCTTCCAGCTCCGCTTTTTCGATGTCATGGTAGTTCTGCGGTCGTTTTGGCAATGGTGAAAAAGCTCCGATGAACCAGGTGAATGGGAGGAGAAAGCCGGATATGAAACATAATACCTGAACGTCTTTTAGGTCAACCTTGAACCAGCCTGGTCGGCCCATTTCGTCGGTATAGCCGTCTGATATCTGCCATCGTGATTGTGCGTTGTATGGTGCACCGAATCCTGCAGAGTTTGTGGAACCTGTATTGAGTCTCTGGTCGCGATGTAGTCGGGGTGTTGTCAAACGTCTCAATGGGAATATTGATTTCTGCTGCACAGGTAGCCTTTGCGTAAACGCAGATTCTGGAGGCGCAATGACATGACCATCTTCGCTATAGGTGGCTGAGTCCACTTCTGACCCTTCTGGCGTATCGATAACTCCGTTCCAATGGTAGCGCGGATCGGCTGCAGACAGTGGTAAAGAGACGTGTCTGAGTGCTTTACGGGCTTGATAGGACGATGGAGGCCGTGACAGAACCAAGGATTGTGGTCTCACTGGATGCGACACTAGCGGTCCAATACCTGCTGTTCTGTGCGATTTTCGGAGGTCTAACGGAGGTCGACTTGAAGTGGAGGTCAAGGACGACATGGCATCCTTGATCGACAACTGGACTGATTTTACCAAGGAGTGTCTGGGGTTTGTTCTCATGCTGGACCGTACTGCAGTTGATTCTTGAATAGGAGCCGATATTGGTAGCGACTTATGTCGCGGAGGTGGCGCAACTTGTGTAACTTGATAGGAGGGCACATTGTTTGATGACTGGTATAGATAATGAAAGGAGTTGCGGTAGAAACCAGAATAATATCTTTGAGCCCATGTCGGTACAACATTGATACTCACGAGGCTTCCTGAAGACGCGGGTCGCGACAAGGACCGAATACTGTCATGTCTTCCATTCGTAAAGGAGCGCATACTCTGAAGTCGTGTGTCCATTGAAGTCCGCAGCGAATCTATACACGACAGCGAACCGCTACCAGACGAAGAGCCATAGAACGCTCCACGTGCTTGGCTTAAAGCTGCCGCGAAAGAAGCTTGCTGTCGAGGTAGTGCTGCCAGCTCGTCTACAGCTTCGTGTCGATCGGCTTCCGAAATCATATCCACTTGTGAGCTATTCAAATCGTGCTGCATCATGTATGCATGAGCGGGTGCCATAGACTCTGCGTGGAGACTGTCGTCCAACTCTTCAGAGAAAGTTGAAGTCCTTGAAGCGGTTCTCCGTAGTGGCTGAACGGCAGCTGCATCATGCGTAGGTAACTGCTCCAGAGCAACATCCATCGGTGAGGATACCGAAGACAAATTCATGATACTGCCGCCTGTGACAGTTGACGGTCCTGATAATTGTCGCTTTTGCAAGGACAACCCCGCGAATTGATTGACATCTGGTGCTCGGACGACAGGGCGTTGTATTGGCGCCACCGGACTTGAACTTATCACACTCTGAAGATAGCTGTGAGCATTTACAATTGAGCTGTTGTCTGCACTGAATCTGTTTTCATGCACTCGTATGATGGGACTTGTTGTGGGTTGCGACTGCGAAGGGGGACTTCTCGCTCTTGGAGGTGAGGATGGCAAAACCCTGACCGCTGATGACTGCAACGATGTGTCGGAGCTAGCTGTAACATTCCGTATAGGTGAAGCAGGTTGTGTAGGTTGCCGACGAGTCCGCATGAACAAAGGCGTTCTGCCCGCGTAGGTGGACCCCTCTGGTTCTGACCGCTTCCTTTTCCTTGACTCAATCGAAACTTGTGAAGGTGTTGGAGAACTTGTCCGCCTGGGGGATGTCGTGCCCAGTTTGACCACGTTCGGGGTCAATTCTGTATCTTCTTCTGTTGTTGGCCGGGAATATGATGGGGTCTGATCGCTAGTTATGATGCTTGAGCTATGATGGAGTTGTATTATGTTAGGGCTCGATGTGCCTGCCATTCGGAGCCTTGAATTGGATGATCCTTCTGTTGGTGGGGATGTTACCATATCATAGAAAGTCGAAACTCGTGGACTGGAGATGCCGAGAGTCCTGAAATTGGGACTTGAGGTGTTCTCTTTGTTGCGCACTCGCGACGCGAACGAATTTTCGGAACCCAATCGTTGAATAACATCTTCCGATAGTGTTGGCAAAGTGGCCAGGTCATCCGCAGACACTTTCGGTAGTCCAAGCAATTCCCATGCGCTGCGGCCGGCTAGACCTTCACTAGAGCTTAGACTTCGAAGTCTAGAGCTTGCTGATGCCGGTCTAAGGACTGGAGAGGTTACAGCCGTGGATGGTCTCGAATTTTCTACTTGAGCCTCGTACATGTCACGCAGAGCTGTAACAGATCTCTTGAGCTGCAAATTTGGAGCTTTGCGCGTGCTGTTGGCATATGTATTTGACGTCGCGATCTCTGTCGGAGAAGCGGGCCTCTCAGCGACCGACCGGTTGAACAAGAAGTCTGGATACTCATTTTCGATATTTTTCCGACTCCTTTGTTTACGAATAGTGCTCGGGAGAAGTACGTGTTGGGGTTTGGTTGGAAATGGATTAGTTGTGAATATTCCAGCATCAGTCTGCTCCTGCTTGCTATCTCTGCGCAGTCTCGCTGCTGCCTCGTTGTTCTGCGATGGGGTGCGTTCTTGAAGAGGACTGCGCTTTGAGGAGATTTTCGAAGTAGATCGGTTTGGACCGCGTCTCGGTGTCGTTGTAGGGGAGGACATTCCGCTAGTTCATGGTATCGAGATCTTTTGATTCGAGGATAAGAGTTAAGCGGTACGCGATGTGAAGATTAGTATATACAAAAAAGAATGACTGTAGTTGGACTAAACGAGCGACTGGTTGTAGGTAACGAGAGATTGACCAGACACTCCGAGTATTTGTCTCGAGGGGTACTCTTGTGATCAGCTAGACATCGGCGTCACTGAGTAGCCGACATCTCGGAGTCTGCGGTGCTTGTGAGATGTGTGAGGTGCATGCACGCTGCAGGGTTAAATGAGAGCTGCCAGGCTGGGGTTTTTGACAGGCGTCAACGCAGTTGATTTCTCCTCTTGTCACGTTTCGAGCTATGGAGCCGTGATAGCACTGGTATAGGATATGGCAAAGGAGCAGCACAAGAATAAAAGAGGGAAGGAAACGATCGCTCAACTGGACCGAACTGTGCAGGCTGACCTCGCGACCGCATGTTGTGAATGTCTGATAGACCTCTTGCCTGTGACCTCTACCACCAGTATGCTAGTCCAGAGGTCGGCATGTCATTGACCAGGGGAGAGGAATGTGGATCAGCAATTAGCATTTAGCGAGGGACTTGCGCAAAAGTCAAGATGAACCAGATGTTGGTAAAAACGCGTCAGGAGAGGAAGGACGCGTACTGACCAAACAGCAACGATGAATCAACAACGATGGAGATCAGTAGATTGGATATGATGAAACTAGTGAAGGTTAGCGGAATTTCATTCTCTCACTTGTGGCAGAAGTTTGGCCAGCTTGGCACTTGCTTTGTTCTCATTTAATTTCGGCGCTCGGAACAATGCTTGTCCACTCCTCTCACTGGCAGCCCTTCATCGACTGCCTTTCTTTTCGTCGCTTCATGGAGAGTTGAGGATTCGTCATTCACCACTGAAACAAGACAAATGGCACCAGTCGACCATTTATGGGGATTGGTCGACCGTATTACTGGTCGCAAGGGTAAGTTGTTCCAATCAAAATCTGTTTTTCATATTGATCAAGGACTTTTGTCTACCAATCGCAGAGGAATGAGCTGACGTTGCATTAGAACAGCATGAACCTGCCATTTCTGTCACGACCGCAGCTCTGATATCTGTGAGTTCGTGTTTTCATCCGCATTTCATTTCCACCAGTGCAGCCTCGGTGCCAATTAAGTGCCCACATTTAATTGGAATGCCTGAGGCACCAACATAGCCCGAGACTATCCGCATGCTAATGGTTGTCGAGGACAGCATTCATACGCACTCCTCCCACTCCTCACATACCCTCAGTCCCTTTCAAGATGTCATCTGACTGCCTATTAATCAGATTGCGTTCACTGCCTTATACGTCCTTCCGTTCTATCTGTCACCACGAACGCGACCGTCGCCCACTTTGAATCGAGATGCCCCCAGTGTGATACAAGCCCGCATACGGGCCGTGACCATAACTGTGACCGCATCAACTATTACCACGTTCTTCCTACTCACTAGTAAAGGACAACTGGACATTGTATCCGCACTTCACCACCTTGGATTATGGCCTGTCTCTCCTCTAGCCGTTCTTCATCCGCTTCTACTAACCGTTCTCCTCTACCTTGGTCCGCTATACAACGACATTTACCTGGAAAGCTCATTATCCCCCGTTTCTGAATTATGGTCGCAAATAGTTACGAGTTTGTCGTCCTCGATGGGCTACCGCAATTTCGTCGCTGGTCCGCTTACTGAAGAACTTCTCTTCCGCAGCACTATCTTACCTCTACATCTCCTCTCACCCCTGGGAGACTCGTTCGGGAAGCTGGTCTTCCTTACGCCACTTTACTTCGGTATCGCACATGTCCATCATTTCTACGAGTTCAGTCTCAGCCATCCGGACACTCCACTCACACCAGCTCTCCTTAGGACAATCTTCCAGTTCGGATACACCACAATCTTTGGCTGGTACGCAGCCTTTGTTTATTTGCGGACGGGAAGCCTCTACTCTGTATTCATTATCCATGCTTTCTGCAATTATATGGGTCTACCAAGACTTTGGGGCAAAATCTCGCTCAGCTCGTATGCGCTAAAACCCTATCGTTCCACCCAACTGGGGCCGGTGATTCGAGGCAAGGACGATACAGAGTCCGAGGTTCTGACCAACTCCGACGGAAGGAATAACAACAACCGAAGATTGAAGTTCGGTAGGTTGGACCTACGGACGACGCACACGATTATTTATTACCTTCTCCTACTTCTGGGTGTATACAGTTTCGTACAAAGCCTCTTCCCTATGACAGACTTCAGTCAACTCGCTTTGGTGAGATCTGGGAAATGATTGTGAGATAAAAGACATGCCCTAATGTTGAATTACCAAAAGCTTCGTCGACCGCATTATCACGGCACATATATCAATTCAGCCCTATGCTCATGGCTGTTGGGTGAGCACTGAATAAGTCACTTCCGATCTTAGGCTTATCGTCAGCAAGGTACCACAGAATCTGGTGGCAGCTCGACGTGGTGATGGTGCCGGTCACGTCCAGACAACCGTTGAGAAGGAAGCTAAGGAGGCGCCCTATGCCTGATCTGTCCGTCGGTTATACACTTGACTTAACCAGCTAGGTCCATACCACCCAAGAGCACGCCGTGTCAATGTCCACGGTTCGCACCGCGAGGAAATTCGGAAGAACATTTGCTGCACAATCTTCCGACTGCCATCTAAAGTACAACAACGTCTCCACAAACGCCTTCATCTGCCGTTTTGCGCTTGCCAAGCCTTGTGGAGCTCCGGTACTTCCGGCCACGTGAAGATGATGACGCTACCCTTCCACGGCAATGATGGTGCTACTGTACTACCAACTAGAGCTCCGGGAATGCCGGACGTCAACGTGTATTCAAACTTTCCACGTCAAATTGTCGCAATGCAAAAGAACCTTCGGCTCTGCTGACAGCCATGGAAATTTTCATACCGGCAACAAGGTACTTGGGTATCTATACCTCAAACATCGTGAACGACATCGCATAGTTAACCATCGTCCAAGAATTATACGACTAAACTTGTGTCTTCTTGCACCATAGTCCTTTCGCACGCACATGGACTCATCAA
>Ga0181456_100108_pt1 | contig 10549 bp, 12 predicted proteins | sample InSIn3SAF170_2_FD_119057 | JGI IMG/M metagenome (GOLD analysis project Ga0181456, IMG submission 119057) | Clean room microbial communities from NASA Spacecraft Assembly Facility at Jet Propulsion Laboratory, Pasadena, California, USA -... ...
TATGCGACTACATTTAGAAAGGACACGCCCGTGTGGCTGGCCAAGTGGGTGTAGCGGTGACAACTAGTGGACCGGGAGCGACAAATATTGTCACTGCGGTGGCGACAGCGCAGATGGATTCGGTGCCTCTAGTCGTCATTTCGGGCCAGGTTACGACATCTGGTATTGGGAAAGACGCCTTTCAGGAAACCGACGTTGTCTCTTTAATGACGCCAATCACGAAATATGCCTATCAAGTTGAAGATGCTAAAGATATTCCACGTATCATCAAAGAAGCTTTCTACTTAGCGAACTCCGGCCGTAAAGGACCTGTCTTAGTGGATATTCCGAAAGATATCGGCGTGCAGGAAGTAGCTTTAGAAGATATTGATGATAGCTTCGATTTACCAGGTTACAACATGGATCATGAGGTAGACTTGGGAGCGGTAGCTGCGATTAAGGAAGCTTTGCTTCAAGCTGAAAAACCTTTGTTGTTAGTAGGGAACGGTGTGGTGAAATCTGAAGCCCACCAAGAACTACGCGACTTTGCTCACCGCTACAATATCCCGGTAACCCATACCCTACTAGGGATTGGCTTACTTGCTAGTGATGACCCCCTAAACTTAGGGTTAGCAGGGATGCACGGAACGTATGCAGCCAATATGGCCTTGATGGAGACAGATTGTCTCTTAAATATTGGTAGCCGTTTCGACGACCGGGTGGCTTCTAATCCTGACAATTTTGCGCTGGATGCCAAGATTATCCATGTGGATATTGATCTAGCGGAGATTGGCAAGATTATGGAACCAGATATTGCCTTACTGGCAGATGCTAAATCGACTTTGGAGGCCTTTTTACAAGGAGCTATTGAGGGCTGGTCTGATAAGACAGGCTGGTTGGCTCACCAAGCGGATAACCAAGCCTTACATCCTACTCGGGTGCCTGAGATGACAGACGCGATTCGACCACAAGCGGTACTGGATTACTTAGGGAAGGCGACGGACGGTCAGGCCTATATCGTGACCGACGTTGGCCAACACCAAATGTGGGCTGCCCAGTATTATCCTTACCAATTCCCTGGCCAAAACTTAACGTCAGGTGGACTAGGGACTATGGGATACGGGGTGCCGGCAACCATTGGGGCGGCATTTGCGGCGGATGAGAAACATCCTGTTGTAGGGATTATCGGTGACGGTGGTTTCCAAATGACTAACCAGGAATTGAATATCATCCAACATTATGGCATTCAACCAAAATTTATTATTTTAAATAATACGGTGCTTGGGATGGTGCATCAGTGGCAACATGCTTTCTATTCAGACCGTTATTCACATTCTGAATTTGGGTCGAGCTTGCCAAACTTCGTGAAGTTATCGGAAGCTTTAGGGGTGAAGGCAGCTAAGGTAACAGACCCAGCGGATATGCAGGCGGCGGTAGATGAGATGTTGGCTTATGACGGGCCTTATGTATTAGAAGTCTTGATTGATAAGTACGAACGGGTTACTCCGATGGTGCCATCTGGTAAGGCAAATAATGAAATGGAGGGTTTGTCATGATCTTTCAGTTTATCCGATTAAAGGTAGTGAATAGACCTGGTGTTTTAAACCGGGTGACACAAGTTGTCCTTAAACCGCGTTATAACATTGACACTTTAACCCTAGCAGGGACGGACGATCCGGCGATTTCCTATATTACGATTGGAATTAATTTCCAAGATTTGGAAGCGGCGACTCTTTTGACTAGACAATTATTGAAGCAAGTGGATGTGGTGAGTGCAGCACAGTTAGACCCATCTGAGCTTGGCTAAGATAGCTATTTTTCAAAGAATTGACACAAGAACACTCGACAGAACATATATGGAGGCAAACAATATGGCAAAAGTATACTACGAAAAAGATATGACCAGTAATGCATTATCAGGCAAACAAATCGCTGTAGTCGGCTACGGTTCACAAGGACATGCGCATGCGCAAAACTTACGGGATAACGGCCAAAATGTCATTATCGGTATCCGTGAAGGTAGCTCTGCTAACCGTGCGCGTAACGATGGATTTGATGTTTATTCAGTTGCAGAAGCGACGAAAAGAGCGGATATCATCATGATTTTATTACCAGATGAAATTCAAAAAGATACTTATGCCAATGAAATTGCGCCGAACTTAGAAGCTGGAAATGCTTTAGCCTTCGCCCATGGTTTCAACATCCACTTCAAAAACATCCAACCAGATCCTTCAATTGATGTGTTCATGGTTGCGCCTAAGGGGCCTGGACACTTGGTACGTCGTGAATTTACGAAAGGTTCAGCGGTGCCATCATTATTTGCGGTATATCAAGATGCAACAGGTAATGCGCGCGACTTAGCCATGTCTTGGGCTGATGGTATCGGGGCAACTCGTGTTGGAATCATTGAAACAGACTTCCGTGAAGAAACTGAATCTGACTTATTCGGTGAACAAACTGTATTAATGGGTGGGACAACGCATTTAATTCAAGCAGGTTTTGAAACTTTAGTTGAAGCTGGCTACCAACCAGAAATTGCTTACTTTGAAGTGATGCATGAATTGAAATTAATCGTAGACCTATTATATGAAGGTGGTATGGACCACATGCGTAAATCATGTTCAAATACTGCTGAATATGGGGACTACGTATCAGGACCACGTTTAATTACACCGGATGTGAAAGAACGTATGAAGGATGTTTTAAACGATATCCAAGACGGTTCATTTGCTAAACGTTTCACAGATGATTACGATAACGGCTTTAAAGACTTCTATGCAATGCGTGAAAAAGAGCAAGGGCACCAAATTGAAGAAGTTGGTGGTCGCTTACGCGAAATGATGCCGTTCGTTAAAGAGAATGCTGTAGACACAAACAACTAAAGCTATACAAAAAGGGTCAAAACGAAAGAGGGATATTACATGGTCAAAAGCGTCAATAAGGAGAAGGTATTGAGTGCCTACAAAAAATTACAGTCGGTCGTCAAGCAGACACCTTTACAATACGATCAATATTTATCTGAGAAGTATAAGGCCAACATTTATTTGAAACGTGAGGACTTACAAGTTGTACGTTCATTTAAATTAAGAGGTGCCTACTATTCAATTAGTGAACTCAGTGAAGATGATTTAGCTAAAGGTGTTATCTGTGCCTCAGCCGGCAACCACGCCCAAGGGGTAGCCTTTGCTTGTAACGAAAAGCAAGTAATGGCAACGATTTATATGCCGAATACGACACCCGCTCAAAAAATTAACCAAGTAAAATATTTTGGTGGGGACTATGTGAATATTGTGATTGAAGGGGATACCTTCGATGAGTGTAGCCAGGCTGCGCACGAATATGGTGCTAAACACCAGATGACTTTTATTGAACCTTACGATGATGAAAATGTCATCGCTGGCCAGGGGTCACTAGCTGTTGAAATCCACCACAGCCTAACTGCCGACGGGGAAACTGCAGACTATGTCTTAGTGCCTATCGGTGGGGGTGGGTTGATCTCTGGTGTTTCTGCCTATGTCCGTGAAGCCATGCCTGAAACCAAAATTGTTGGCGTTGAACCAGCCGGTGCAGCGTCCATGAAACTGGCCCTTGACCAAGGTCAGCCGACAGCACTTGAGAAAGTGAACAAATTTGCAGATGGTACAGCAGTTGGTAAGGTAGGGGACATCACCTTCCAATACGCGAAAGACAATATCGACCGCATTGAAACAGTCGAAGAAGGTAAGATTGCGGGGACTATCATTGACTTGTACACCAAGCAAGCCATCGTAGCCGAACCTTCAGGCGCCTTAACCGTATCTGCTCTAGATAATATGGCTGAAGACCTTGTTGGCAAAACAGTTGTCTGCATCATTTCTGGTGGTAATAACGACATCAACCGTATAGCCGAAATTGAGGAAAAAGCATTGATTTATTCAGGAACTAAGCAATATTTTGTAGTGAATTTCCCGCAAAGACCAGGCGCATTAAGAGAATTTGTAACGGACGTTTTAGGGCCGGACGATGATATCGCTAAGTTTGAATATACCAAGAAAATTTCCAGGTCAAATGGCCCAGCTCTAGTCGGTATCCTGCTGGGTGATTATGAAACCCTACCCGGTTTATTAGAAAGGTTGAAAAATTTCGACGCCAATTACATTTCGGTATCTGAAAATCCGACTTTATATGAATTTTTAGTCTAATGACTTACTAGGTCACAAATGATAGAGAAAACCTATAATAGCAACATTGAAAACGTTTCATAAAAAGGCTTTCATTTTTATTTGAACCATGCTATAATGTTTTTGAGGCAATCTAGACCTCTAATAGATTGCATCATCCTTTCATTTTTGTTTTTTCCTTTTTCACCCTCAAAGCGATGAGGGTGTTTTTTATTGTTAAGATGTGACAGAAGACGGTCGGACGCAAAGCTTCTAACGTAGCCAGTAAAAAAACATATACATCAAATGAACTTGGACGTTATCTAGACATAAAAATGTAAGTAATGTTCTATACTGCTCGTGTCAACCGAATTTATCGTTTATTAAAATATTTAGAAAACGTTTTCGAAATTTGTTAACAACGTTTTCAATTCGAGGTAATATTGCAATTAGATAAAGAACAAGTACTCTATATACTGGATTCGTTACGGCTCGGCCGGCAAGACCAGGCATCAAAGTTATCGCAGATTAGTCTTGGGACTAATAGCTATACTTTTATGCGCTGGTCTTTTTTGTATAGTCAGTTAGGTTTTATAAAAGAAGAGGAGTAGAGAAAATGGCGAAATACACACAATTAGCAGAAGACATTGTCGATAAAGTCGGAGGCAGGGAAAATGTTAAGGAAGTTAGACATTGTGTGACGCGTTTGCGTTTCTATTTAAAAGACGAAAGCAAAGCCAATACAGAGTATTTGAAGAAACGTGATGGTGTGGTAACAGTCATGCAAGCTGGTGGATAATATCAAGTAGGCATTGGGAACCACGTACCAGAGGTATATGAAGAAGTCTTGAAAGTTGTTAACTTTGCTACTAGTGGTGAAGTAGACGCAGATGACCAGGGGAACGGAACATTTGACCGCTCACGTAAAGATTCATTCTTCTGGTATCGTGACGTCATTCAATCAAATGGTGCTAATATTTTAGAATAATTTATGAGGTGCGGCTAAAGTCGTTTAGACTCGACGCATTGGACCGAAAGCCGAACTATTACTGTCAAGTAATTGGCGCATTTTGGAAAGTGTCGGAAGAGTTTGACTTTTGAAGCCGGATTTATATGAAAAAAGGGTATCACCGTGTTGTTGTGATATGCTCCCCCTAAAGTAGACACTTAAAAAAGAAAAATTACTTTAGGGGGATTTTTATGCGTTCAAACAGTAAACATACAACTGAAGAAATCGAAAGATATATTTTGATGTATCTGAATGAAGGAATCAGTTTCAAAGAATTAAAAGAAGCCTATGGTTTATTAATTAATTGGACGTCCTTTTGGGATAAAGTCTTAAGATACCAAGAGCATGGAATTAGTGGGATTCAAGTTAAATCTAAGTACAATAAATATAGCAAAGAATTTAAGGACTTAGTCGTGAAAGAATATTTAGAAGATAGATTACCTATAGGTCAGCTAGCTGTTAAATATAATATCCCAAAAGTTGATACTGTCAGGAGCTGGATAAACAAGTATACTAAAGGGGAAGAAATGAGGAGCTATTCTCCAAAATCCGAAGTGTATACGATGACAGATAAAAAATCAACACAAGAAGAAAAAATCAAAATAGTCCAAGACTGCCTAGCTAATAGTTTATCTTATAAAAAAACTGCTGAGAAGTATCAGGTATCCTACAATAACGTGTATTCATGGGTTCAAAAATATAAGAAGCATGGTCCTGACGGACTAGTAGATGGACGAGGTCGCGGCAAACCAAACTCTGTTCAAACGGAAGAAGAAAGAATCCGGGCTGAAAATGCAGCTTTAAGAGCACGAAATGAGTATCTAGAAACGGAGAACGTAGCGTTAAAAAAGTTAGAAGAAGTGGAAAGAGAGTTGATGTCACGCAAACGAGGTATGAAGCGGAATACCAAACGATCAAGAAACTACAAAAAGAAGGATACAAAGTAATCCATCTCTGTGATGCTTTGGGTGTGAGCAGAGCGGGTTATTATAAGTGGTTGAAACGCAAGCCGACTGCGTCGGAAAAACGGCTTCGAAAGCTTGTTGAATTAATCCTTCAAGTCTATGAAAAGCATAAAGGTATTTATGGCTATCGTCGAATAACTATCTATCTGAACTACTTCATGAACGCTAAAGTAAACCATAAGTGTGTCTATCGTTTGATGAAATTACTGAACTTGAAAGCTGTTATCCGTCGGAAACGATATCGTTACAAGCCCCACAATCCTGCACATATCGCCGATAATGTCCTCAATAGAGAATTCCGAAAGGACTATCAATCGATGGAAGTCTTATTAACCGATGTGACTGAATTTAAGTATGGAGAGAACGCCAAAGCTTATCTTAGTGCCATATTGGATTATGGCGAAAATAAGATCGTAGCCTTTAAACTATCGAAACGTAATGATAATGCCTTAGTTCGTGATACAGTTCGCCAAATTGAAGACAAGATTATATCAACCCAAACGCTTATTCATAGCGATCGGGGATATCAATACACGTCATACGACTTTAATAATTTTGTGAAGAAACATCAACTCACCCACAGTATGTCTCGTGTGGGGAAATGCATTGATAACGGTCCAATGGAGAACTTTTGGGGAATTATTAAAGAAGAAATGTATCGGCTGAAGACTTATGTGAGCTTTGAAGAATTAGAGAATGATATTAAACAATATATTGGGTTTTATAACACTCAACGGGTGACGTTAAAAATGGGCTTAAGCATTCCGGCATAAAAAAAGCCATGGATGAAAAGTATCATACATGGCACAAAAATTTTGGGCTCTTCGTCAAATAGGACTGATGAGTAATATCTGCCAGGTAATCATTAGATTACCTGGTTTTTTTATACTCTTTTCCATTATTCATTTTTTATCTTTATTTTGTGATTATCAAGCAGCCCTTAGGCTGCTTCTACTACCGGTATTTCATTTAGATATAGTTTATTGGTCATTAATATTCTAGTTCTAAAATTTTGGAAGTTTCGGTATCCGTAAGCTATTCGTTTTAAGATCTTAATTTTATTATTCAAACCTTCTATACGGCCGTTCGTTAAGTGGTTGTATTTGAAAGTATGCCCAATATATCTTTGAAGTTTGGTAAATGTACGTAGCACACGTCTTAATCCGCTTGGTAATTTAACTAACTTAGACTGCGCTAACTGAGCTTTAAACACTTCAGAGTCATTCTCTTGAAGCGCTTCACGTAAGTTATGGACGATATTATAGGTGTCTTTTAATAGTGGGTTCTTATTCGTTGCTGTATTATCTGAATACATCAAGGCGTTAGCGATTAAATCTTCGATAGTATAGGCTGCTTGACCTGTGCCGCTAGCAACTGCTGCGGTAATAGTCCCATCACCCTCCTCATAATCAGCATATGTATAAGTCACTTCTGTATCCCAATCAATGGTACCTTCATCAATCGCATCTACATAAATAACTGACAATGGTAATTTGATAGTAGAAGCAGCTGTTTGAAAGTTATTTTCATTAACCGTGTAACTTTCACCTGTTTGGTAATTGATGAATTCTAATGAAATTTGACTTTCATCTACACCAAATTCGACCATTGTATCTTCAATGACATCAGCCATTGAGTCATAAGAAGTTGGGTCAATCATGGCTACACCATTGGCCTGCATCAAATCCAGGTTGTATACTTCTTCATCACTTAAGGTTAATGGGGTGCTACCTAAGGATTCACTTGCAGTAGATTCGTCTACTGTCGCTGTTAAAGAATCCCCTTCACTCTCATCATTATATTTAAATATAGCAATTAATACCGCTATTAAAGCCACTCCTAGAACGAAGAAGGGCACTAGCGGTTTAATACTAGATTTTTTTCTTCTTTTCGACATGCATTACTCCTTATTCATTTTTAATATTCTATGGTTCTCGTTCCATGCATTTGCATTTTAACAATAAAATATGATGATACTGTGACAAATTGTCACTTAATATGAATGAATGATGTTTTATATTTTAAGAGTATGTTAATTCTATATCCCATCTCTAAAAAAACAGAGTTGTGACTTCATATCACAACCCTATCCTCTTTAACATTGCTCACATTATCGGGTTTAAAAAAGTCAGAATTTCCCGACGTTTTTCACACCTACCTATCATTAATAAGCACGTGCATACCACACAGTGTATTTAGCAGGTTTACCTGAATATAGGTCAACTGTCTTTTCTATTGGTGGGTTGAATGGAATATTACGCGAAGTAAATCCTGTGGCTTCTTTGATGGCTGCTTCTGATTCGTCAGTACCATCCCAACCAGCTAAGATCCAACCTGGACGCTCGCCGTTTTCTTCACAAGCTTCAAGGTGAGCGGTTAATTGATCCATTGTATCAATGTCAAAATGTTCATTCTCAGCACGGAAAGCTACCGCTTTATCGTAAAGACGTTGGTGCATGTCATCAAAGCGTGTGTTGATTTCAGCAAGTAAGTCTCCGTCTAATGAGAAGGCTTCTTTACCATCAACATCACGCATTTTTATCATGACCTGGTTGTTTTCCATATCACGTGGACCAAATTCAATTCGTAATGGTACACCGTGTACTTCAGACTCATTGAATTTGTAACCTGGTGAGTTGTTTGAATCATCAAGGTTTACGCGTAAGCCAGCTGCTGATAAAGTGGCTTTGATTTCTTGTAATTTTTCAAGTACTTGTGGATTTTTCTTGATATTACCAACAGGGATTAGCGATACTTGTGTACCGGCAACACGTGGCGGTAAGACTAACCCTTGTTCGTCACCGTGGATCATGATCATGGCACCGATTAAACGGGTTGATGAACCCCAAGATGTTGTATGAACGTAAGTATGTTGGTTGTCTTCGTTTAAGTATTTAATATCGAAGGCTTCTGCAAAGTTTTGGCCCAAGTAGTGAGAAGTTCCTGCTTGAATGGCTTTTGTATCTTTCGTCATGGCTTCAATTGAGAAGGTATCAACCGCACCCGCAAACCGTTCTGAAGGTGTTTTTTGCCCTTCGTAAACTGGCATAGCGAATACTTCTTTCACTAAATCAGTATAGTAATGCAACATTTTCATGGTACGTTCGCGCGCTTCTTCTTCCGTCGCATGCGCTGTGTGGCCTTCTTGCCATAAGAATTCTGACGTACGGATGAATGGTAATGTCCGTTTTTCCCAGCGGAAGACGTTAGCCCATTGGTTTAATTCCATTGGTAGGTCACGGTATGAATTGATCCAGTCAGACATCGCGTTACCGAATAAAGTTTCAGAAGTTGGCCGTAATGCCAATGGCTCTTCTAATTTTTCCTCACCTGCTTCAGTTACCCATGGCAATTCAGGCGCGAACCCTTCTACATGGTCAGCCTCTTTTTCAAAGAAGTGTTTTGGAATTAACATTGGGAAGTAGGCGTTACGAATACCTTCCTTCTTCAACATTTCGTTAAAGGCATCTTTATATGATTCCCATAATAAAAAGCCATCTGGTTTAAAAAATCATTGTCCCACGGGCAGGACCGTAATCCATTAAATCACCCTGTTGAATTGCTTGTAAATACCATTTTGAAAAATCTGTTTGTTGTAAATTTTCTGTTGCTTCTTGCTTCGCCATTTTCATGCTCCTTTTAAAAATATGCTGATAACCAAAAAAGCACTTCATCCATAAAGGACGAAATGCTCGCGGTGCCACCTTTTTTAGCCAGGAAATCCATCGTCCCCAGCTCTCTCAAATGCGTTAACGGCGCCACCGTGCCTCTTTCAAGGCGATTTTTACATGTAGCAGGTTCATGTAGTCAGTGGGGATATGCTTACACCTGATCATATCTCGCTTAATCCTTAACAACATTACTAGTCTACAAATCGTTTGTTTATTCGCTTAGCTTACAGTCTATATTTTGCTTGATTACCCGCTAAAAGTCAATATCTCAAGTCCTTTTCCTTTGAAAAAAGGCGCCCATTACTTAATCTAGTAACTCAACTGTTAGCTGACTTATCAATTCTTTAGTAGCTTGACGGTTGTCAGCGTGTGCCGTTTTCCGGGTTTCATAACCCTTACATAGATAGATTTCCTCATCTGTATGTGGCACAACTTCTGGTAAGTGATAGTCGTCATCTACATAATCTTTCAAGACCACGTAGGTTAAAAAGGCAGTCGCAGCTAAGTACCGCTCGCCTGTGCGATTTTCGCCAATTACCTTAGCAAAAATCTCCATTGACCGTTTACCGGCACCTGTTACATAAGTTTCAACGTGGGCAATATCCCCTTCTGGTAAGGGGGCTAAGAAATTAATATTATCCATGTTGGCAGTCATAGTACCAAAATCTGTCAGTCGACCCGCCGATAGAAAAGACAGTTGACCTATATTCAGGTAAACCTGCTAAATACACTGTGTGGTATGCACGTGCTTATTAATGATAGGTAGGTGTGAAAAACGTCGGGAAA
>Ga0181456_100109_pt1 | contig 10510 bp, 7 predicted proteins | sample InSIn3SAF170_2_FD_119057 | JGI IMG/M metagenome (GOLD analysis project Ga0181456, IMG submission 119057) | Clean room microbial communities from NASA Spacecraft Assembly Facility at Jet Propulsion Laboratory, Pasadena, California, USA -... ...
CCAGAGCAAGAGAATCATAGAAGCCCATTCCGCAGGTGGGGAGGCGGCGAGGAAGCGACAATGTAATCGTTGATTTGATTCAGTGTACACCAAGAATAGATGCCGATCCATAGGCATTTACCCGGATCGGCATCTATTCTACCTACCAGGGTAGTGCTTAGTCGGCCAGGCCCAGATCATCGCCTGCCGACCGTGCTTCCTTGGGCATTGCTTTGTGATGTTCTACCGGCGGCACAATCTGATCAACCAGCGTGCGTGTGTTAGTCACATTCAGTTTTTCATAGAAGAAGTTGAACTTCTCTTCCATGGCCGCAAAGAGCCCCGCTTTGTTCTCTTCGTTCATGCCCCACAATTCGGCCTTGAAGGGACCCATGGCCTTTTTGCGCGTCTTGTAATAGAACTGGGCATCCGTCTCGCCAGATTTGCGCTCGTCGGCGTTGTAGGTGCTGACAAAGCGGTAGATCTGGTCACGCAGATCGCTGGGGAAGGAGTCATGTTCCATAAAGAGATTCTGGAAGCCAGAGGCCAGGTGAATTTCCAGGGTCTGCTTCTCGGGGAACTTGGTAAACATCACTTCGGGTAGGGTGCTGGCCCCATGCTGGACCACACCGCCGGAGCCATGATAGCGGGCACGCTCACCCAGGGTTTCCAGCGTTTCAAAGTCCACCGCCACGTCGGCAATAGAACCATCGGGCAACACGACACCACCGTGGGTTGTCCCGCTCTGCACACTGATCTTGCTCAGCCCCACATAGTTGCCCATATCGGCCAACATCTCTTTGTAGTTCTCGACATAGGCGTCCAACTCTTCGACCGTCGAGTTCTTTTCCCCGACTTCGCCAATTTCACCGCCCAAGCTGACGGTAATGCCATCCGGTTCCAGATCGCGCACAAACTTGGTCAGCTCAGCCGAGCGGGCAAAGTTGTGATATTGTTGCTCACTCAGGTCGCCTTTGCTCAGATCGACCAGGGTGCTGGTATCGATGTCAATATTCCAGAAGCCAGCCGGCACCGCTTCGGCAATCAGATCTTTGACTTCTTGGATGGCGGCTTCGGGGTTCTTTTTGAAGAGCGAGGCTTTGACCTGGAAGTGATCGCCCTGGATAAAGAGCGGGTGGAAATACCCCTCTTTGATGGCTGCGGCAATCACGTTGGTTGTATACTCTTCCGGCGGCTGATAGGTGTAACTCATCTCACTACGCGCAATCTCGAAGATCATGGCACCGGTCTGGGTCTTTTGCGCAGCGCGTAGGGCCGAACGAACGGTGTCGTAGGTGGTGAAACGAATGTTCATGGCCGGAACGGTGCGATCGCGCCATTTGTCCTGGCCGCGGGCAATGTAAAAGTCATGAATGCTCGCCGGGCGTGCACCCAGGGTTTGCCCGGTCTCCCAGATCAGCCACCGGCTAAAGGCTTTGACTGGGGTGGTGCCAAAGACGGCATTGCGCACCAGTGCATCGATGGCCGTGCCCCGCAGCTTGTCTAGATCCAGCACTTCAACGCGCCCATTGGCAACGCCCAGTACCGACTTGAGTTGATTGCGCAATTCATAGACAGACTCGTGGATCATCAGGGTGTCCTTTCCTGGTGCCGTCACATGACGGCCATTGTTTTGAAAATGTACAGACTGACTATATATCTTTTAGGCCGCGTAAGGCTGCAATACAGGTCAAACCTATGCTATTGGGCGATAGAGCCGGGCCATAAGCCGACGTAACTCGTCAGTTTGGCCCTATCCCCGAATGCCTGGCTGGGTCTAATGCCCACTCTTTTCGTGGAACTGTGGCCCGGGCTGTGCGAGTGCGCGCACAACCGGCCGCAGATCCATCCACCACTGATTTTTGGGCCGTTGATGCTCCATATCATAAATCCGCGGAATCTCATAGAGTGGCGTATATTTGATCTGATCTTCCATCAAGCCCAGACAAACCGCCGGTGTTTCATCGGTCGCGCTGTTACAGGCCCGTTCGACAAATTTTACGGCTTCGCTGGCCATGCGCGCCGCCATAATCCGATCATTGGGGGTGGGATTGCCACCCTGCTGCATATGGCCCAGGATCGATACCCGCACATTAAAGAGATCATTGCTCTCCTCTTCAAAGAGGGCGGCCAGGAAGGGAGCGGTATAGAGCGGATTGGCAAATTCATTGCGAATCATCAGGGCCAAGCGCTTGCCTTGGCGAAAGCCCGTCACCAGCAGCTCGACATCCTGCTCCAGATCTTTTAGCTTAACCCCTTCTTCGTGCAGATAGACCCGTTCGGCCCCGCTGGAGAGCGCGCCCATAACAGCCAGATAGCCACAGTAGCCACCCATCACCTCGATGATAAAGCAGCGATTGGAGGCCACCGCCGATTGCTTGATCTTGTCGATGGTCTCGGTAATCGAGTTGAGCGCCGTGTCCGAGCCAATGCTATATTCGGCACCGGGCAGGTTGTTGTCAATGCTGGCCGGCAGACAGATAATCGGAATGTCAAAGGCCGGGAAGTTGCGCCGTTCCTGGTAGAGGCTGAACGCCGCTTGATAGCCAGCCCAGCCCCCGATAATAATCATCGCGTCTACTTTATGTTCTTCCAACGTGCGGGCAATGGCGTAAAAATCGCTACCGGTGGGCACTTTGCGGCTGGTGCCCAATTCTGAACCACCCGTCGGGGCCCAGCCGTTAACATCCATCCAGTTCAGCTCTTTTACCTGGTTGCTGATCAGCCCACGAAAGCCCCGGTAAACGCCAATCGGCTGGTGGCCGCGGTCAACGCCCAAGCGTACGGCAGCACGTACCGTCGCATTCATGCCAGGAGCCGGGGCACCGGCATTCAGGATGGCCATGCGTAACTTGCGTTGGCCAGGTTTGGGGGGATGGGGAAAGGCGCGTACCAGGGTGCGCAAAATGTCAAAGGTGGCCTGAAAGGTCGGCCCGCGCAACTGGTAAGCCCGCTCAAAATCCAGCGATTGAATCGCCTTATTGACTTCGTTATTGAAGCTGACACATTCTATCAATGGCTGCAGGGTGATCTGGTTGTTCTTGATCCCGACTAAACAGGGTTCGCTTTCGGGCTTGGCATCCAATACGGCGTTGGCCGCCGCCCGCCCCATCAGCGTGCTGAGAATGCGATCATAGGCGCTGGGGGAACCGCCCCGCTGGACATGGCCCAGCACCGTAATGCGCGCATCTTCCCCCATCTTCTCTTCCAATACCTGTTTGATATATTGACAGGTAATCGGGTTGCCTGTCCGCCGATCAACCGCACCTTCGGCCACCACGACAATACTATCGCGCCGCCCGCTCTCGCGTCCCTCACGCAGAATCTCACACATCTTCTCTTCCCAATTGTCGCCGTGGGGCGGATTTTCGGGAATAATCGCAAAGTCGGCCCCGCTGGCCAGCGCACCCATCAGCGCCAAATAGCCACAGTGCCGCCCCATGACTTCGACGACAAAGGCACGTTGATGGCTGGCCGCTGTGCTGCTGATTGCGTCGATTGCTTCGGTAATGCGATGCAGCGCCGAGTCCGCCCCGACCGTCATATCGGTGCCGATCATATCATTATCAATTGAGCCGACAACGCCTGCAATCGCCAAGGCGGCGTGGCGTCCGGCCACGTCTGCACTAATTTCGCCCGTTTCGACCAGGGAAGCAACATGATCGCGCCACTCGCGACGCAACAGATCCGCCCCGGTCAGGCTGCCGTCCCCACCGATCACCACCAGGCAATCGATTTCGTGAGAGAGCAGATTGCGCACCGCCTGCCGCCGCCCTTCCAGCGTGCGATAGGCATGGCTGCGCGCCGAGCCGATCATCGTGCCGCCCTTGTGCAAGATCCCACCGACCGAATCCCAATTGAGGGCGCGAATCCGGTTGCCCCCTTCGATCATGCCCTGGTACCCTTCATAGATGGCGTAGACCTCTGCGCCTCTGTCCAACGCTGTCCGCACGACCGCACGTACTACCGCATTCATTCCTGGCGAGTCGCCACCGCTGGTTATAACGCCCAAGCGTTTCATCTGCGGTCCGATCCTTTCTACATCCAAACAACTGCTGATGATGACAAATGAGTCCTTCGATGAGTTCAGATAGTGCTTGCACGTGCGGTGTGCAGGGTGGGTGCATCCTTGCAGAAGTCCATACGGCACATTATACACGAACTCGCTGTAGATAGCTGAACAACCAAGCTACCGATCGCTCATTTGTCGCTCTGTACGCCCTGCTAGCCATTGCGGTTACCCCATCTGGGTGACAATGTATAGAAAGCAGTACTTGAAAAGCCACTCAAGAAGGATTACAATGTAATGATTATCGCGCGGGTTTGGTGGAAAACCAGTGCGCAGTTTACAATGTGCGGTGAGATTCCCCGGATGGGGATTCATTTTTGCTCACAAGCGGCGGGCCAGCCCATTGCGAAGGGGCAATCCGGGGTGAGCGACCGGCCAATCGGCACCTGCACACAGAGCAAGAGGAGAGATCATGGCCAGACGGAGAAGTGCCGTTCGGATAGGCATGACGGGGTTGGGCCAGCGCGAAGAGTTGGCACCCGGCATTTTTATTAACACACACTATCGCGGTTGTACGCCAGGCTTTATCTACACCGAGGAAGGGACCGTCTTGGTAGATGCGCCCCTCATCCCCAAGCAGGCGCTCGACTGGCGCGACCAGATCGAGGCCGAATACCCCGGCCACCCGCTGCTCTTTATGATCAACACCGATCATCACCGGGGACATGCACTGGGCAATCAATATTTTATGCCCTGCAAGGTGATTGCCCACGAGCGCGCCCACAAGGAGATGTCCGGCTATACGGAGAATTTCAAAGAGCGTGTGCGCAACAGCTTTAAGCGCGAGCCAGAGATTCAAGCCCAGCTGAATAACATTGTGATTATTCCGCCCCACATTACCTTTACCAATCGCTCTACGCTGCTCTATGGCGGACGCGAGATCGAACTCATCTTTGTCGGTGGGCATACGCCAGCCACCAGCATTGTCTGGCTGCCCAACGAGAAGATCTGCTTTGTGGGGGATATTGTCTGGGTGGATCAGCACCCATACATGGCCCAGGGCAATACGCTCGAATGGCTGCGGGCGCTGGATCATATCCGGTCGCTCGGGGCAGAACGATTGGTCCCCGGCCATGGCCCTGTCTGCGAGCCTGATGCGACCTACCGCGTTGGCGAATATATTGAGTTTATGCGCCAGCGCGTACGCGATTATTATCAGGAAGGCAAAAACAAAAATGAGACCAAAAGTGGTCTCGTTACCGAAATGTTGGAATGGTTTCCTGTCCCACCCGAGCGCAAAGCCAAAATTGAAAGTCAGATCAAATCTGGCCTGAATCGTGTCTACCGCGAAATTCAGCGCGAAGAGGAAGATACGGGCTTTGACGATGATGATGATGATATGGACGATGATTAGTCGCACGGCAAGTTGCAGGGGATAGCTGCCCCACGGCTTGCGTGCGCATCAGAAAGCCCTATCAATGAATTGAGGATCATGGCATATTCTGTAGAAACCAAAGCGAGCAATCCGGCCAATCGCCTGCGCGAAGCACTCGATCAGGCGGAACGCCAAATTGTCAGCCTGGACGCTTCAAACGTTGAAGCGTATTTGTTACTGCTCGATCAGATCAAAATCGCGTTTGCCGATCTGGCGACCGAGGAGATGGATCTGCGCCCCGAGATGACCCGCTGGGATAGTCTGACCAGCCGGCTCAGCTCTCAGCCGGACCCGCTGGTCACTGCGGCGGCCAAAGCTGGGGGTCTGGCCGCCTTGCGTCAGAAACACCCCCCCGCCGAAGAATTTTGGTGGTACCTGGATCGAGTTGTGTCCCAGCGCCGTATGAAAACCCTGCGCCGCACGGTGACTACGCTGGTGGTGGCGGTGGTGGTGCTCGTGGGCGGCTGGTGGGCGATCAACTTCTTTTTCCCCCCCAATCCTGAAGCGATCCAGATGATGGAGACCAATTCCTCGCTGGAGACCCTGATCGGCGAGCAGCGTTGGGAAGAAGCGCTGGCACTGGTCGAAACGGCCCAGCAGGAATTACCCAACGAACCCGAATTGGTCCTCTGGGAAGTGGTGCTGGCCGAGCAGTTGGGCGACAAAGCACGGGCCGATGCGGCCTTTGAGCGGGTCAATGCCGCCTTCCCGGATCGCAAGGTCGAGCTGATGGTCCAGTTGGGCACCCAGCGACTGCAAGTGGGTGATTTTTTGGGTGCCCAAGAAGTCGGCAAGGAAGCGCTAGCCCTGGACCCCAACAGCGCCCAGGCGACCTTTTTGCTCGGTAGCATTGCCGAAGCGACTAATGATGTGTCCGTAGCGATTGAGATGTTTGATCGCACCTTTACGCTGGCCGAGGCCGAAAATCCCCAACTAGCGGTCATCGCGCGCGTGCGCATGGGGAACCTGATGCAGCGTGGACCGTCGCTCCAATCGACAGAGAGCATCACCCCGTCTACCACCTTGTCCGAGACGGCGCCGATTACTGCGACACCCTGATGGTCCGCCCTCCTGCTGGGTCAACGCCCATGCTTGCGCCCCTATCCATGCCAAAGACGGCTCGTGTGTACCTGGCGATCATCGCCGGGTACACGGTGGCCGCGCTGTTGCTCACCTGGCCGCTCCTCCGCCACGTTACGACCCATGTCCCCGGCGATGGCATCGACGACCCATCCCTGGCCTGGAACTTGTGGTGGATCAAAGTCCGCCTGGTTGATCAGGTCAATCTGGACATCTTCCACGTTGAGTGGATGTTTCATCCGCTGACGATCAACCTGGGCTTTTATACGCTGACACCACTCAATGGGCTGCTCAGTGTACCCTTGCAGACGGCTTTTGCCCTCATCCCCGCTAGCAATACAATCTTACTCTCCTCGTTTGTGCTGGGTGGATTTGGCGCGTATCTGCTCGCCCTGCAAATTCTCTATCCGCAGCGTATAGACAAACGAGCAATTCATCTGGCGGCCTTCTGCGCAGGGATGCTGTACGCCTTTGCGTCGGCCAAACTCTTCTATGTCAGCCTGGGCCAGTTTAATATTGCCAGTAGCCAGTGGGTGCCCTTCTGTGCGCTCTACCTCTGGCGACTGAATCGTGCCACGAGTTGGCCTGCCGCCCGTCGTGCTGCCTATCTGGCCGGGCTTTTTCTGACGTTGCAAGCCTGGGCCGAACTTACCTATGCCTCCTTTTTGCTGATCTTTGCTGCGCTGATCTTTCTCTGGTCCTGGTGGGGAAGCGTGCGCCAGCTTGTTGCGCGCATTGGGGGCTTTGCCCTGCTGGGTGCGGTCTTTTTGCTGGGCATTAGCCCGTTTCTCTGGGCCATGCTGCCCGATCTGCTGCGTGAGGGAGATTTCTTTGCCAGTGGCGGCGGCTTTGCCGATGACTTCAGCGCCGATCTGGCTGGCTATCTGCTGCCAACCCGCTTGCATCCCTTTTGGGGGCACTGGGTGGATAGCTTGGCCTTTCCCCACACGCTGGGCCAACAGATCTTTCTGGGCTACACAGCTATGCTTCTGGCTGGGATCGGCGGGGTCCTCTGGCTCCGTCGAGCAACTCGCTGGCGAGAATCTACCTTCTGGCTGAGTGCAACTATTCTCTTCTGGTGGCTCACGCTGGGCGCCCGGGCGCGTTGGCTGGGCGAACCCTTGCCGATTCCTGGCCCCTTTGTGCTGATCAGCCAGTTGCCTTTCTTTAGCGGCAATCGCTATCCCAGTCGCTACAGTGTGATGTTACTGCTCTGCGTGGCGATCTTGCTGGCGGTGGGCGTCGCCCAGCTCCTCAGCCGCCGTCCTACCTGGCGCTGGCAGGGTGGATTGACTGCGGGCCTGATCGGGTTGCTCCTGGTCGAACAGCTGTCGATCCCGCTGCCACTCAGCGACTTTCGGGTGCCACCAATCTATCAACGCCTGGCCGCCATTCCTGGTGACTTTGCCCTTTTGGAGTTGCCAACCGGCTGGCGCAACGGGGCGCGCGTGCTCGGCAAATCCGACATCTTGATCATGATGCAGCAGTGGTACCAGACTAGCCATGGCAAGCGGCGGCTGGGCGGCAATACGAGCCGCAACCCGATTTACAAGTTTCAGTATTTTACCCAGGCACCGCTCATTGGGGATCTGATAGGGCTGATGAATGCACAGGCCGGTGCAGATCTGGCCCAAAACGAACTAGCCCGTGTGGTCGAGGCAGACTTTGCCACCCTGGCTGAACGCAATCGCGCCCTTGCGCCGACCGTGTTAGCCTTTCTTGGGGTGGAATATGTGATGGTCCACGTCGACAAGGCAACGCCCGCCCTGCTGCGCTTTGTCGAGGAGGTTCTGCCAGTCACCCTCATCAACGAATGGCAGGGGACAGATTGGAGCGGTGCCCCCAGCACCATTCGTCTCTATCAGGTGACGAGCAGCCCACCGTTGCCAGTGTGGTCCATCGATCTGGCGGATGCGGCGAGTGCGCTCTATCTGGCCGAAGGGTGGTCACCCGTTGCGTGGCAGGGCACCCGCTATGCAACACGCCCCTGTGCGGATCTGCTGCTCAACCTGCCGCCAACCGCAGGCCAATTACAGGTAACGTTGGACCAGGCCCAGGGCGTTACCTTTGCCTTGAATGGCGAATCGCTGGCGGCAACACGGACGGCAACCGATCCGCAGCGCGTTACGCTTGATCTTGCGGCGGGCATGGCCGATGCCCAGCTTGACCGGTTCACCCTTTGCACAGAGCAGGCCACACAACTTGCAGCCTTCACCGCACCACCACCGGATGGCTGGCCGATTGGACAGACCGGCGCAACCAGCCCGGTTAATCTCTTTGTGCGCAGTGCCGGTAATGATGTTGGCAACTTTGCTCAAGTGCTGGCCAATGGCGTTCCTATACTCCAAGGGCAGACGGGTTACAATCTGGTCGCACTTGATGGCACCGGCACCCTATTGGCGACACAAACGTTCAACACCTTTGCTAGCGCCCAGGAAGCCGACGCTATGGCCGCCTGGCTAGCCCAGTGGCCGGTCGGCACGATTATCGCAGGCGCGGTGATGGATGAGGCGAGCCATCACCTTACGCCGCTGGCAGTTGAAGCACTGGCCCAGCTTGGCGTAGCCACCGATCTACGGGAACGATTTCGCTGGAGCCATGCCTTTGTCGGGGCTGTCGGCAGCACACCGGGCACAGCCCTGGAAGCCGCAACCCTCTTGCAACCAGCAACGGTGACTGTGGGTGTGCCGATTGATGCCCCAACTGTCTATGCTGGTGTACGGACAATTCAGTACAGAAGCGAGGAATAAAGATGCATCATCATTCGCTGCCGCGTGATGTGGCCAAAGGGTGGTTTGTCGGACCCTGGAATTCAGCGCTACCCATTCCCATTGGCTTTGCTAATCAAGGAATCGACTTGCCCCATTATCATGAGCAGATGTACGAAGTCTATCTGGTGGCGCGCGGGAGCAGTGTTGCAGTCGTCGGCGGACGCGAGATTCCCCTCAGAGCTGGGGATCTGTTGGTGGTGGAGCCGGGTGAAGCACACACCTTTACCACCAGTTCGCCAGATTACTTCCATTTCGTGATCCAAACACCCTTTGTACCCGGTGATAAGGTGCTGAGCGCTACCACACCACAGGCGGAAAAGCCGAAGGAGGGCTGATGTCCACCGTAACCAAACCTGTTCAGATTGCCCAGGTCGGCTATGGCTACTGGGGGCCGAATCTGGCGCGCAATTTTGCCCAGTTGCCCGGCGCGGCGTTGACCTATATGGTCGATGCCAATCCCGATGCCCGCGCCACGGCACAGCGGCTCTATGGTTGCCAGGGGGTGGCAACCCTGGCCGAAGCCCTGGCTGATCCGGCTGTGGACGCGGTGGTGCTGGCAACCCCGGCGCGCACCCATCATGTACTGGCGACGGCTGCGCTGGAGGCGGGCAAACATGTCTTTATTGAAAAACCGCTGGCCATGAGTGTGGAGGAAGGCCAGGCCATTGTCGAGCTGGCCGCGCAACAAGCGCGCGTGCTGATGGTCGGCCATGTCTTTGAATACAACCCGGCGGTCCACTATATTAAGCAGGCCATTGATGCAGGTGACCTGGGCGAGGTCTACTATCTTTACAGCCGGCGCGTCAACCTGGGCCGTGTCCAGAGCGACATCAACGCGCTCTGGAGCATTGCCCCCCACGACATCTCGATTGCGCTGCACCTGCTGGGCCAGCCGCCGGAAGCAGTGAGCTGTCACGGCGCGGCTTGTCTCAATGGCCAGGTCGAGGATGTGATCTTTCTCACGCTACACTTTCCGGGCAATGTGCTCTGCCACATTCATGTGAGCTGGCTTGACCCCAGCAAAACCCGCGAGATGACAGTGGTGGGCAGCCGTAAGATGATTGTCTATGATGATGTGGCCGCCGAAGGATAGGTGCGCATCTATGACAAGGGGGCCTATCGCAAGGGTGACCCGATCTACGGCGAATTTCAATACAAGCTGCACAGCGGCGATATTTTGATCCCGCGCATTGACATGCAGGAACCGTTGCGGCTCGAATGCGCCCATTTTGTCGA
>Ga0181456_100110_pt1 | contig 10478 bp, 9 predicted proteins | sample InSIn3SAF170_2_FD_119057 | JGI IMG/M metagenome (GOLD analysis project Ga0181456, IMG submission 119057) | Clean room microbial communities from NASA Spacecraft Assembly Facility at Jet Propulsion Laboratory, Pasadena, California, USA -... ...
CGTCGCCTAGGTTGTTGCTCCTAAACCGAAGCGGGGTGCAAAGATACTATCTGTTTCCCTCTAAACAAGAAAAATGTGAGAATTTTTCTTAGGCCCATTCTGCATTTCAGCAAATAAAATGCAAAATAGCACTGCTTAAAGTTCTTTGTTTGATCAAAAAAATTTTATTACTTTGGGGCGATACAACTTTTTGATCAAACAAATAGGGTGCAAAGATAAGGACAATTAACTTTGTTTGCAAGTCCCTAAGCAATTTTTCTTCATTAGCTCTGCAACTCCGTCTGAGTTGGGGGCACAAAGGTATCATGATTATTTCCAGGTAAACAACTTTCTCAAAAGATTTAGTTCATCATGATAAATGAACATATGCAAATCCTTCGAGGCTACTTTACCGGCTTATACAAAGCCTTTGAAATCAAGCTATCCTGATCCGCTATCCGAATTGGGAGTGCAAAACTACTAGGCTTTGTTCTCCTGTGCAACAGTCAGCAGAAATAACTTCTAGTTAGAGTATAGCTTTCTTTGCGCATTAACTCCACCTACGATATCATCGCGCTGTTGACAAACTACTTATGCAAGCAGATAAGTTCACGTAGAGCCTAAACTTTTTTCACTTCATTCCTGGTGGAGCAGACTCAACTGTAGTAGATGTCCCTGAATCCTTACGATTGGCTTCATATTGCTGAATGAGATGCCCTAGCTGCGCAAGGAAAGGGAGGCCGATGCTGTTGTACTCATACACACCATCGTTGATGATTCCATCTTGATTTACATAGAGCACGGCACTCAATAAAAATTCGGTGCGCTGGGTAGGGCTGATGAAATAGGCAACATCAGCTAAGTAGCCGTGGGACATGCCCACTACGTTGTAGATGCGCAGAGTGGAGTCGAGAGATGCCTGGGGAGAACGACCGAAGTAGAGATACTTTTTATAGGCGTCGAAGAACTGCTTGGTACTGTAGGGCTGGTAGCCGGAGCTATGGGGAGTATGGTGGAGATAGTACCGGAGGAAGGCGTAGTCGTTGGGAGTTAGGCTGAAGCGTTGAGCGGCAGGAGTGACTTCTGGAAACAGCACAGATTTCAGGATATCTGTAATGTCTTGAAGCGGGAGGTAATTGGCCGTAGTGAAGTCATAAGGCCGAGGAATGACCCGGCCACCGGCTTGGTAAGCCCGCCCTTTTGTGATACGACCTAGAGGAGGCTTGAAGGAGACTGAGTTGACAACCGCCGGTTGCTGATATATTGGCTGGCCGGAAGCTCCTAGAAAATCAATCGGGTTGGTGTGGCGGTTAGCAGTGGTGTCGCAGGGGGCAAAACGGCGCGTGATGCGAATGTTAGGGTAGCCTAGTTGAGTTAACCGTTCGTTGAGTGGGCGCTGGCCAAGAAATTCATATAAGCGGTTGTAAGCGTTGTTGTCGCTAACCAAAAGCATCCGCTTGATGTAATTGCCAACCGTGTTTATTCTGTTGGAGTCAACAGCAGGACTGTAGGGAGCAGCCGTTTGGCAGCGGAAGGCTATACGGGTAACCATAGGGCTGCGCCTCGTAAGACCAGGCTGGTGCAGCTCATTCAATTTCTCTAGCGCTAGGGCGGCAGTTGGCAGCTTCACTAAGCTGGCGGGGTTGAAATACTGCTTGGCGTCGAGCCGAAAATCATGCTGGATGAAGTGCGGTTGGTTTTGAGCGTCGCGGTTAATTTGAGTGTAGATTATCTGCAACTCGTAGTCTGCGGCACGGTTGACAACAAGTGCTAAGCGACTGTCGGAGCGTAGTAGGCTATCGAGAAGGAGGCTGTTGGGAATGCGAATCGTTTGGCTATAGCCTTGGGGTGAGGCAGGAAACTGTTGGTAACCATCAGTTGGGAATAGGAACTGAATCGACAGTAGACCAATAGAGAGCGAGAGGCTAGGTAGATAGCGGAGCGGCATTCTATTATTCTGCAGCTAAATGACAACATGTGGAATCAACGTGCTTCTCCGTCCTACGCTAATGACCTGGGAAGGTATCGTGACACAAAGGAGCCGTAGGTGTTAGCTACGGCTCCTTTAAAGATAAGGCGAGGAAACTACAGAGGCTTTTGCCGACGGGCTAGCAACAAGTTGGAATCGTTTTGACGCCAGTTGTAGCCGGTACCAAAAGGCAGAGGGCCCGGAGGGTTGATGGTGTCGGCGTACGCTACGGCCATGGTGGGCTGATAATACTTGGCGAAAAGGTTGATAGGCCGCTTGTAAGTACCATAATAGATTAGCTGCCAATCCGCAGGACGGAAATACTGTAAGGCAATACCAGAATCGTCTTGCAAAACGTAGTTGCTACGTTCTAGAATAAGGTTGCGGACTTTGCTGAAATACGCCTTGTGCATGAGGTAGGTGGCTGACTTCACATAAGTAGTTAGCTCGCCGAGGCTCTTGGCGTACTGAATGACGGCATCCTTGTTGGAGCCCATTTTCCAGTCGCTGATATCAGCGGAGAAGTAATACACTTTCTGCTCCGTACCTGCTTTGCTGAGCATGGTTAGCTCAACTCCGGGAATGACTTTCGGGCCGGGTTTTTGGATAACGGTACTATCTGCATCCGTGAGTTCACCTTTTGTGTCGAGCTGAACATAGCGCACATTCTGCACTTGATGGCCGGTACGAGTGGCAAAAAGCATCATTACAGGTAAAACGCCATCTAGCCTTACCGGTGTTTCGGCCTTGCCCCCTGCATTACTGGCACCCGACCTAAGCAGTGAATCATTTGCTGGTTCCTTTGACCTCGGGTACTGGCCGGGTTTGCCTTGGGTTGCTCCGCGTGAGTTGTTTGATTCCTTTGCGTTCAACTCAACAGCCATGTCGTTGGTGCGGAAGAAACTAAAATTCAGCACCGACCATAGCGAAGCCTTCAAAGCTGGAAAGAGCTTGAGATTTTCAAGCATGCTCCGATGTGGCACCGAACCAACTGGCTCCAGACCAAGCAACACGTAGGTTTTGCTGTCGGGAAACATGGTTACAGCATTCAGCAGATCGGGGCCGCTAAAGGGATAGAAGATGGTAGGGCTGCTGGCGCGCACAGAATCTAGTTCAGTGGCCGCCCAGCTTTCGATTTTGTTGGTTCGGGTGGCGTGGTATTGCGTCCAGCTTTTATCGGCATCAGCGGCAAAAGCCTGCCAAGCAGGTTGTGCGGTTAGAGGCCGCAAGGCGCTCTGGCTACTGACAGGCTGCCCGGCAAGATAGGCCGCTACGTCTTGCACGTAGGTGGTATCGGGGCGCGTGGGCTTGGGCGAGGGCACGGCCGCAACAGAGCCGGCAGACGGTGCAAGCCTTGCGGATTGAGGCTGTTTGGTTTGGGGTTTCTTTTGTTCGGCACAAGCCGCCAAAAGAAGTAAAGCGGCCGATAAAGTGAATCGGCAAACCGGAAAACGCATCAGGCACGATGTTGATGAGGGGCGAAAGTTACTGAATACTAGTTGACGGGACACCCTCTGGTAGCGTGCCGTGGATAAGCGCTAACTTATCAATAGAGCTTTATCTACTTCAGTATACATGCCTCAAGCCGCCTGCCTACTGCTCGCGGACTACGTGGTTTAGCTGTTTTTGAGGCGCGGAACGGCACAAGCTAAAGCTTATGCTACAGGCTGGCGACGTAGGCTCACAAAGTAGACAAGCAGGCCGACGAACACGGTTAGCAAACCATATAGTGATTCAACAGGCTTATCGTGAACGATGAACCAGAGCGTCCAGGCATTGAGCAGCAGGAACAGCAACGGCGTAATCGGATAGCCCCAAGCTCGGTAAGGACGCGGTAGTTCTGGCTGGCGCACACGCAAAACAAACAAGCCGAGCACCGTCAGAAACGTGAACAAGCTTAGCACAAACCCAGCATAGAGCAATACTTGCTCGAATGTGGAAGTGACAATAAAGAGCAGCGTCAGAGCTGTTTGGAACAGAGTAGCTCGTACCGGAATACCGGCCGCGCTGAGTTTGGAGAGGCCACCAAGCGTGGGGAGGTCTTCGCCCATAACCTGCACAACCCGGGGACCCGCAAATATCATGGAGCTGATGGTGGATAGCAGCAACACGGCAATAATACCGCCCATTAGTCGCCCGCCAATAGACCCGAAAATCTGCGTGGCGGCCACGAAGCCTACTTCCACTTGGCCTTTCAGCTTATTTATGGGAGTGGAATACAGAAACACGAAATTCAATCCTATATATAATAGGAGTACGGCGGCGGTACCAATAAGCAGAATCCGTGGCAGACTTCGCTGCGGGTCTGCTACTTCGCCGGTGAGATATACGGCCGCATTCCAACCCGAGTAGGCGTAGGAGACATACACCAACGAAACAGCAAAAGCGGGGCTCAACACCTCTCGCCAGCTAACGGCAGTAGGCACGAAGGGAATGGGTTGCGGAGTAGCGGCCAGCAGTCCGGCCCCAATGAAAGCTACCAGCACCAATACTTTGATGGCTGTAACAGCCACCTGTAATCGGCTACCTAACTGTCGGCTCATGGCATGAACGGCCGTGAAAGTTAAAACCACTCCCACCGATAACCATTCGGGCTGCAAGGCAGGCCAGACACTCTTGGCATACTTGCCAAGCGCCATAGCAGCCAAGGCAGTGGGAGCAGCAAAGCCCACCGTAGCGGATACCCACCCCGACAAAAACCCTACGGCTGGATGATAGATGCGGGATAGAAAATGATATTCGCCACCCGAGCGGGGCATAGCCGCAGCCAGTTCACCGTAGCTCAACGCGCCGCACAAGGCAATCAGCCCACCTACGGCCCACAGCATCAGCAGCGCAAAGCCGCTTTGAATGTCAATGACCTGAAAGCCGAGACTGGTAAACACTCCTGTGCCTACCATATTGGCAACCACGATAGCAACGCCGGTTGTGCGACTGATTTTGTAGGTGTCGGTAGACGGCTGCGGCATGAACAGGGTATTGCGGAGCTAAAGATGCAAAGTTGCTGTGACTGTGCTCACAGACTATTCCTACGTATTTCTTATCCGGCACCCTGAAAAGCAACAAGCCCCTGGCGCTGGTGAAGGCGCAGGGGCTTGCGAGTAGTTCAAGAACCTGATTAACACAAAGACAAGTACGGGTCAGTGGCGAGCCTAGGCCACTTTGGGACGTTTGTAAAGCGGCACCGTACTGCATGGCTCCCCATACATAATGCTCGACGTTACGGGCAGCAGCTTCTGCATGATGGCCACGTAAGCGTACGTAGGTACTGACTTTTCGCCGCAGCCTTTTACCACCACTTTCGCGTCGCGGTAATCTTCGGCGTTGATGCTGGCAATGGCTTCGTGGAACAGTTCCTGCTCCAGCGCCTCCAAATTGCCGAATACGTAACGGTTTGCATGCCCTTGGAGCTTACTGGCTAGCAGCATATAAGCCCAGGTGGGCACAATAGCATCAGCCGAGCAAATGATGGCGACATTCCTACCGTCGTACTGGCTCCAGTCGTGGGTTTTGATGAACTCACGGAAATCCTTTTCGCGCAGCATCAAGCCGTGAAAAAGATTGTCCTTGATGTCGTACACAATCCGCTCACCGGGGTGAATAAGCTCTTCCAGATTGAAGGAAGTAAGGGCGCTTTGCGCTACGCGGTTAACAATGATGTCTTCCATAATGAGTTGTAACGCCAAGTTCCTGCTTGGCAAATCGATTAACGATGTCGGGTGAATGGTGCCACAGGCGACAAAGGCCCGTAGAGGTGCTTGCAGTTACTTTGCTTTAGGAATAGTGGTGTACACTTCCTTTAAATAAAACGGCTCGTAATAGGCCACGTCCCGAAACTCACCACGCCCATACGCTTCTACCGCTAGTGCCCCCACGGCCACCGCCGAAGGTTCGATACCAACTAAGAAGCTAGCATTGGAGTTGTCAGCAACGAACAGCTGAAACTTTGCTGCCCCATTACCAAAGCATAACAAACGATGATAGGTTAATTGTTCGGCCAGCGTATCGGAATCGAGTAGCAACGGCGTAGGAGCTACTACTTCTTGCCCGTCGTGCGTATAAAGCGCCGCATACACTTCCATACGACGAGCATCCAGCATAGGACAGAACAAGAGGCCTGTAGTTGGTGCAGTAACGGCCGCCACCTGCCTGGCCAGTGCTTGCAATGTACTTACCGCCACCAGCGGAATATCCAGGGCGTAGCAAAGGCCCTTAGCTGCTGCCGCTCCGATTCGTAGCCCCGTGTAAGAACCTGGCCCATCGGATACGGCCACGGCCGCTACATCTTGCAAGGTGTGCTGGCTGTTTTCTAACAATTGGCTCACTAGCACACCCAGGTGCGAGGAGTGCGACTTCTCCAACCGAAGATCCGTCTGGCCTACCAAGCTGCCATCAGTTAGCCGGTGCAGGGCTACCGAGCAAACGGGAGACGAAGTTTCAAGGGAGAGGATGAGACTAGGCATGGGACAAGTGTTATTCAGCCACAAAGTTCGGGTTACGGCTGATATAATCTTCGACTATCTCTTCCAACGTGAAGTCATTTTCGTCTTCAGCATATGCGTGCATGAACTCAGCCAACTCTTGAGTGGTGAAAACGGGACTAATCAATACCTCATGTACACCCGCCTCAAGCAACTCTTCTAGTATTTGTTTGTAGCTGCCGGTTACTACCTCAATGCATTCATCAGGGCCATCATCACAACTCCAGAACTCGTAGCGGGTAATTGTTTGAGCTTCTGTAGAGACTAGAAACCATTCTTGTGCGTATTGATTTTCGGACCATGAGGTAGTATGGTCGCGAAACCGCCACATAAAGCCTCCTTGAAAATCCGAGGCATTTACCAAGCCTTCCTGAAAGCAAGGTATCCCCCACTGCTCCCGCCAAGTATCGAACAATTCTTTAGATTCTTCGCCATCAAGTTGCCGTCGTATAAATTCAGCACGGCTTTTTGCCGAGTCAGAATCTATTGCCTCCAACTGAGTCGCTACCTCTGCACGTCCACATAATGAAGCTGTTAGGTTAATGAGAGTTTCATGATCCTGGACAATATAACTGAGAACTGACTTCTCATTCAGCGCTGCACGCAGATACTGCTCTCTATCTTTCATTGATATGATGGTATAAAAAAAGCAGGCTCCAAGAACCTGCCTTTTTATCAGCTAACAAATAAATCGTTGTTACTTCGACGTACCAGCGCTCTTGGTGCCGCTAGCGGCCCGGCCGCTGGGGCGCAGCAAAGCCGCGTAACGGTTAGGGTCATTGAGCACGCTCATTGCCATCAGGATGTTCGGGTCATCGTCGAAGGTGGCTTCAATCTGGCCTTTCTGGAAGTAGTAGCGCGACACGATTTCCTGCTCCAGCAGATCCTTTATTTCCGGCTTGAAGCGGGTCAGGTCGTTGCTTTTGTTGGTGGAGACTTTGCGGCGCATGGCTTCCAACTCCGTTTTTACGTCGTCATAATGCTTCTCTTCCTTGACTTTCTTGGTGAGGTCAGCCAATGATTTTTCGGCGTCGGTGCTGTAGCTGATGTCCTTGCCTTTCAAGAAGTCTACGAATTTCTGATACTCCGTATCCGTAAGCTTGAACTCCCGAGCAGGCGCAATAGTAGCGTGTTCGGCGCGGTAGCGGGTGGCATAATCGAAGAGGTAGCTCTTTTGCAGCAGCACGCGGGTGATGTCGGCAATTTCGCGGTCCTGTACTTCCACATCGGGCGCTACGCCGCCACCGTCGTACACCGTACGGCCGGCTTGGGTTTTGAAAGCCGTACGCAGGGAATCTGGCACTTTGCCTAGCGTACCATCGTCGGCGCGGTGGGCGTAGTCGATTTCCTGAATGCAACGGCCGCTTGGAATGTAGTATTTGGCAGTCGTTACTTTCAGCTGCGAGTTATAGCTAAGCGGCCGGGTAGCCTGTACGAGGCCCTTACCAAAGGTCCTCTCCCCTATCACCACCGCCCGGTCGTAGTCCTGCAATACACCCGATACGATTTCGGAAGCCGAAGCCGAGCGGTTGGAGGTGATGATGGCAACAGGAATCTGCGTGTCGAAAGGCACGTCGAGTGCCTTATAGGTTTTGTTCCACTCCGTTACCTTGCCCTTCGTGCTCACGATATCAAGGCCTTTATCAACAAACAGGTTGGAGATATTAACCGATTCGTTGAGCAAGCCGCCCGGATTGTCGCGGATATCAAACACGATTTTTTTGGCCCCTTGCTCCTTGAGTTTGGTAAGAGCCATCCGAACTTCCTTGCCCGCATCCACGGTGAAGCCGGAGAGTTGGAAGTAGCCAATATCGTTGGTCAGCATGCCGTAATAGGGCACGTTGTCCACCTGAATTTTGTCGCGGGTGATGTTGATTTCAACGGGCGCGTCCTGCCCGTAACGGGTCACCATCAGTTTCACCAACGAGTTGGCTTGCCCTTTCAGCAGCTTGCTGATGTCGGGACTGTTCTTTTTGTCAACGTTGACGCCGTTGATAGTCAAGACTTCGTCACCGGGCAGCAAACCGGCCTTCTGCGCCGGGTAGCCTTCGTAAGCGGCCTGCACTACGGTTTTGCCGCCGCGCTTGATTACCACTGCCCCGATACCGCCGTACTGGCCGGTGGTCAGGGTGCGGAAATCCTCGATATCATCCTCCGGAATATAATTGGTATACGGATCGAGCGACTTGAGCATGGCGTCGATACCAGTCTTCACCAATTTGGCGGGTGGCACCTCGTCCACATAATAGGTATTCACTTCCTTGAAGAGAGTAGCGAATATGTCGAGGTTCTTAGCAATTTCGAAATATCGCTCGTTGTCGGCCGAAGCGGCGGCAACAGATACCAGTGTGGCTCCCCCCAGAAGCAACCCGGCCACAATAGACTTTTTACGCATAAATGAAGGCTGGTATAAACCTCACCGTTAGCTACTTCAGAGCGAGAAGCCTACTGGCAAGAAAAAATGGTGCCGCGGCGGTCAGTGAAGCTGCGACTAATTCAAGGACGCTTTTTTCGGTCCTTTGTTGCGGGTGCAACGAAGGGTTCGGTTAATAAACGCTCCAGCCCTGAAATTAATTTTTTTTCAACCAGCGCGAAAGGCTTTTTTTCTTTGCCGGTATAGATAATTGCGAGTAACCCAATAGGATGCCCACCCTCCACTTCGGTAAGGCGGTGCTTGTTGAGGCGGTAGGCCTCGCGCATAAGACGCTTTAAGTTATTCCGGTCGACGGCGCGCTTGAAATTGCGCTTGCTCACGCTAACCAGTACCTGCGGGGGCGCAGCAGTAGGCGCTTCGGCGGGCAGCCATACCAACCGGAGGGGGTATAAACCAAAAGAAGAACCCCGGCCGAAAAGCTCGTCGATGAGCTTTTTGCGGCACAGATGTTCTTCTTTTGAAAACGAATAGGAACGAACCTTATCCTCTGGCTTCTCCCCGGAGGGTGAAACGCCAGACGGCAATAGGTTACTCACAGGCGCTTAGCGCTTGTGACGGCCTTCGTCGGATACGGTCAGGCGCTTGCGGCCTTTGGCGCGGCGGCGAGCCAGCACGTTGCGGCCGTTGGCGGTTTCCATGCGGGAGCGGAAGCCATGCTTGTTGCGGCGTTTGCGCTGCGAAGGCTGGAAGGTACGTTTCATGGTATAGGTAACTCAGTGACAAGTAAGGCCGGCAAAGGTACGCGCTTGAGTTCGAAAAGACAAAGCTGTTACTACCTTTTTTATGTTTCCCGTTGTCAGCATCTCCTGAGGTTTCGGTTGCTTATCGTAGTCGCAACTCCTGCTTTACCCGTATCAAAGACCAGGTTTTATCCGCGTTTTTCAACCGGATAGCCGTAGCTTTACACCAGGTTTTCTGCCTATCCGCTCCGCGTTTCTATGATTCATTATTACGTTTCGTTCGAGAACCCGCTTACCTTTTACGTGCAGTTGCAAATGACTTTCGAGGTCCCGAAAGAAGGCCCCGAAACGCTGGAATTGCAGTTGCCAGCCTGGCGGCCCGGACGCTACGAGCTACAGAATTTCGCCCAAAAAATTCAACGAGTAGAGATAGTTGATGCCACCTCGCAGGAAGCACTTCCAACTCGCAAGCTTACCAAAGACCGGTGGGAAGTAACCGGCGCAGCAGGCCGGACGGTGCAGGTGCACTACAACTTCTACGCTCACCAAATGGATGCCGGCGGCTCGTGGCTCGACGAAACGCAGCTGTACCTAAATCCGGTGCAGGGATTCATGTATATCGAAGGGCGACAGCAGGAGCCGTGTCAGGTGCAGCTACAGCTTCCCGAAGGCTGGCAATTGGCGTGCGGCCTGCCCCAAACCGGCCCAAATACGCTCCAAGCGCAGAGCTTCGACCACCTGGCCGATTCGCCCCTGATTGCCAGCCCTACCTTGCAGTACCGCAACTATGAGGTTCAGGGCCTACCTTTCTATATCTGGATTCAGGGCGAGTGCCCCGTGGATTGGGCGCGCCTGGTAGCCGACTTCCGGGCTTTTAGTGCCGAGCAGCTCGCCTTGTTTGGCTCGTTCCCGGCCCAGGATTATCATTTTTTAAA
>Ga0181456_100085_pt1 | contig 10384 bp, 6 predicted proteins | sample InSIn3SAF170_2_FD_119057 | JGI IMG/M metagenome (GOLD analysis project Ga0181456, IMG submission 119057) | Clean room microbial communities from NASA Spacecraft Assembly Facility at Jet Propulsion Laboratory, Pasadena, California, USA -... ...
AAAGGATAAGAACTCCAAACTTACATCACATATCTACTCCATTCAACATATTAACATGGTACTGAAATATATGAAATAAAAACATCACATATAGGAAAACAAAAGAACTCTTTATTTTGATATAAATGGAGTGGCTTACAACCATAAATAGGTGTCGATGTTGTAGAGGATCTCCTCCAAGTTGTTGACTTGTGCTTCCTTTTTCACAAAGTGTACCTCCCATAACCCTAAAGGCATGAAAGGATAGCTCTCAAAACTACAACATAAGGGTAGAATCACTCTCCAAAATCAAACCCCTTACATATTGAAGGTTGTAAATATAGAGAGGAGTGAAGTAAGTTTGGAGTTCTTATCCTTTTACAAATCTTCAGATTGAGATTCACTCTTAATGGGGAGTATGAGGTCTAAGGATAAGGGATGGAAACTCCAAGGTAAGATATGATAGGATTCAAAAGTTTTATTTGAGCAAAATGGTTACAATAGATAGTGGAATATTTTGGAAATGGAGGCTTCAAGATTCTCTCTCTTTTTCTCATATTTTTACAACCAACGTAGTTGCAAAGGGGAGCAACCTGTAGGTGATAAATGCATGCCACAGTGGAGTAACCTGTAGGTGAATGTTGTCCAACAAGAGGCCACAGTTCGTTGGTCCTAAAACTAGCTCAAATGATGTAGTTTAGGGCAGAAACTCTGGGGAATAAGAGAGCCATGCATAGGGATTTGTGCAATGATGATGTAAAGGGGATATAGCGCATGAATGATCCAATTAGGAGGCTTATTGATCATATGAGACAAAATAACCTATAACAAGGACTATAAACTAGGGTAGTCCATGTGGGTGAAGTTCTATTGACTGATGTGGGTGTTTACCATGTGGAGGTAGAAGCTAATCATAAACGTGGTTGAGATGGTGGAACTTATGGCTTCATAGAAATGATGTCATGGTATGCATAGTTTATTAGGAAACCTATCATGTTGAGTTGAAAATGATACCTTAACTATTGATTGTCAATAGGGGAATGATTTTATTATGAATTTGTTGATAACCTACAACCTCAAAAGCTAATACCCCTAGTGAAAACATCCATATATAAAAATATGAAAACTGGAAGGAAGTAAACAATATGTATCAAAAACACAGGAAGGCACACCTAAAGGGCTCCTTGAAATGAGAAATTGGCCTGAAAATGACAACTTTTGGTCAATTGAACACTTTTTCTGATAAGAATAAAGATCGATGATTCATGGCATCCCAGGGAAATTCTCATTTCGTAATAGCCTCTAAATTATCCTTGCCTAAATGAAATAGGTTTTCCAATTATGATAGAGGTTATGAGAGTTCATGTAGTTTGGATTGGAACCTTGAGGTGCTAGTTGAAAAACATGGAAATGATTCTATGATTGCTACTGTAGAACCCAATGATCTTGACAATGCATAGACTCGATAGGTTTGTATAGTCATCAATAGTGTGAACTTAAAAATGGGTTAAGAGATCTTGACATCAAAGAATGTTGAGAAGATGGCATGAGTTAGGGTTCCTATGGAAGAAGAAATTAATCAAATCTAGTGTTGGGTATCATTTGCACCAAGTGGTGGAAGCATCTCCTGGATAGTCGCTTCATGGTGGGAAGGAGAAATTTCGTGGTAAGGTGTCGGTGTTCTAGGGGCAATGGAGTCTTCCTCTCTCAGAGGAAAATATTATTGAATCATATGGTGTAGGTGTCATGTTAGGCTAAGCTATCCAAATATTTGAAGAAGTGGACATGTAGTTGAGTTGTGAAAGGTGTTGGTAAAAATATCACATCGATGTACTACATTTAATGTAGGCCCTGTGTCAATGTAGTAGATGATATGTGTGGTATAATATTTTGCAGCTCTTGACAGTGATTAGAGAATACCATTATGAAGTAGGGAACTTATTTAAGGCATGTACCACTTGTTTATCTTAGCTTCAATAGAAGGAAGAAGGAGCAAGGGCCCAACATCAATTTTTTGCAAGGTTTTCCATGCCTCTCAAATTCGAGGAAGGTATAGGAAATGTTAGGTGTGGTGATTCTATGAGAAAATTCTATAGTTATCGTTCTTGTGCCTAAACTTGTTTAAGAAAATAGGTCGAGGGAGATGGACCAATGAGAGGAGAAGACCCCTAATTTCATTCAAATATGGACACTAGTTGATTAGATTCCCAAGTCTATCACATAGGGAACATATGTAGGTAGGTTTTGGAAAGGCTAAGTTTGGTTACTTCACCATCCTAGGGGAGACAAATACCTAGTGAGTGGTTGAATGGGAATGATCAAAAGTATGAAACAAGCAAGGATAATTTTCCCTGAAGAAATTTTAAATTGTTTGAGGCACATCATCTATAGCTAGAGTAGTAGATACTGGTTGTGTCACAATATTGGTTTGATGGAGGGCCACCAGTGCATCCTAATAGCGAGGGATATTGGTGAAATGGTGTGTGTAATGATCATGGTATGCACAAATAGTGCATGGGTGGTTAGTGCCTAATCCCTTACTACATGATGGGGTTTTCTTATCTCCTAAAAGTGGAGGTGGGGTCACATGTGCCTTTTCAGCATGAAGGAGAGCTTTCAATTCTTCCAATGTTGGCATTAGGTTGTAGGGTGTCCCATCACATTTTATAATTAGAGAGGCACCCTAGGAGAAGAGTTGTCTATGTTATCAATATTCTTGCCTTTCTTTCTATAAACCCTCTTGGTCGCAATTGTTGGTGTCAATTTAGGTATGAATCCTTCAGGTATGGTGTCTTATGTTAATTTGTGTAGCTTGGGAAGTGCTCTGAGCCCTAGGGTTCATGGTTTGGAAGGCAAAGCATGACAAGGGTCACTTGTGGGCTTGGAACCCAAGTCATCGTTATTTGGGGCAAAACCATGATGAATTTAAGCTTGGGAAAATTTACATTTATAGAGCTTGAATAGCCAATTCCAATGCTTTGAACATCACTCAAATTGGAGCTCTAGAAATGAGGTTATGAGTTTTTGAAGTTGACAAATAATTATGGATAATCAAGCCATGTAGGCTTGAAGTGAATTCATCCAAGAGACATGTCTCTTCACTAATTCATTGAATCCCTTATTTGGGAATAAACAGAGGGTGAAATTATGTATTTTGGACCATCCACTTGTGCGACATTCCTCCAAGGAAAAGAGCTCTGAATTTGGTGGAGAAAGAGAGCTCTAGCCATAACAAGAAAGGGTCAAAGACAATGTGGATAGGTATGTGTTTGAAGGCTGATGTTCTAGCTGGATAATAGGCTAAAGGACAAATATGAGGAGTTGTTTGAGGTTTGCGTTGAGGGTCGAGGTGCTGGGTTATTAGGCTGAGGAGCTGAGAGACATAACGCTGGTGTTGGGGGGACTGTTTGGGCACATTTTGGAGTAGGTTGAAAACTATAGCGAGATGTTGGGCTAGGTTGTAGGCCATAGCTAGTAGTTGGAGATTTTTTAGGGGTGTCAAGGGGTGGAAAGTCCCTTAAGGAGGAAATGTGGGTGTGGAGGAGCCTCTCGAAGGTAGGTCATAGCCCTTAAGGGCTAGTCTTGCTTACTGTGTGTTGGGTTAAGGGATATTGTACATGCCCTAACCAAAATTGTAGGAGAAACATTGCAAGCAATGGTAACAACAATGTTTTTGTGGAGTATTGTTGGGTCAAAGCCTTGACCAGAATTGGATCATGACGTTGCATCTTGTTGGTTCCATGTGGAGGATCTTCCAAGGAGGTGAAGAGTCTTCCTAGGAGCAAAATTAGTGACATGATTGGGTGCCATTGATATGATTGGAGAGTAGTGTGTTGGCTACCTGAAGTATTGCTAGAGCAGTAGATAAGAAGGACAATATTGGTGTGTCATTGGGTGAAGTTTGTAGCCTAAAGTGAAGCTCTTTGATTGATGAAAGAGGCTACTACAAGTCAGATTGTAGCTCAAGAATTAGGCCTACCCAGAGAGTAGATTTATGTGCCCATGTACTTGCAGAAAAAGTGACTTGAAGCATTGTTAGGTGGTAGCACTCCTAGTGTCTCGATGTGTAGTGGCATTGATGGACTAAGGCACTGCTAGTGAGTAGTACGGAAGAAAAGGATCGACATGACAAGATATGACATAGAAGCTGCAACGATGTTTGTCATTATATCTTGTATACTATAGACTATTGTATTATCTAGATTTGGTTTTATATAAAGAAGATTGGGATTGTACAATATTATTAAAAGTGTGTATATTTGTGCATATGTGATTTACTACTTTATATTTCCATTGTGAAAAGTATTTTATGGCTGAGATTCTTGGTTTGGTAGCATCAATGATTGTAAGCCTCTAACCCATACCCATGGTCATGGAAATAAGAATGAGAACTGGGTACTAGTATTGGAGAATAAGTTGAAGTCCACCAAGATGATAAATGGTGAAAGCATGACCTCATATCTAAAGAGATTGTCTGAGCTCAAAGATGAGTTTTCTTCCATCAGTGTGACTATCTGAGATGGGGATAAGTTAAGGATTCCCTTGAAATGGTTCACCGAGGAATGGAAGCCCTTCATCAAAGGGATCATTGTTAGGGAGAAGGTGTCAAAATGGGATAGCTTATGGGATGACTTCATTCAGGAAGAGTTGCGAGATGAGATTATTCATCCAAAGAAGAAGGCTTCAGATGATGACATGGAACTTGCAACTTGAATGAAGGGTAAGAAAAAGAAGGAATTAATTAAATTCAAGTGTTTCAACTATGGCGATATAGGTCATTATTTTTTGAGATGTCTGATCAAGAATAAGCAAGATGATGAGAAGAGGAAAGGAATGTAGGTCGTCAGTGTTGTCACTTCAGCTGAGATAGATGATCTCTACATGAGATTGGAAGAGGAGGACTTTGCTATGATTCCTCATTTCTCGCAGAGTATTGTCAATGATGATGGATCATACATGGAAAGTGGTGTGACAAAGTATATGACAGGGTCACATGAGTTTTCTAAGACTCTAGCTGAGTGGAACTCAAAGTTACACATGGTGTTGGGTGACAAGAGTTAGTTGTAGATTCAAGGATCACATGTTGTGCCATTTAGGATGGAGATAGGACATGTGATGCGGGTCCAGGATGTAATATTTGTACCAAGACTGAGATATAACATGATTTCCATCTAGATGATCGACAGGACATGGTTTGAGGTCTTGTTCTGAGATGGGAAGGAAAGATTCAGGTCCAAAGGCTCTAAGTCTGATGGGATTGTACTTAGAGTTAGAGAGCATTCTCTCTATAGGTTGATGAGAAATCCTGTGGATCATGGAAATAAGTAGGTGGAGTAGGTGTAGGTTCTAGAGAAGCAGGAGAAGGTGTAGGTGTAGGTGCAAGCTTCAAAGGAGTAGATATATGTTCTCAAGAAGAAGATACACCTTCCTGAGAAAGCCTAGGTTCCAGAGACTTAGAGGAAGTCTAGTTCGAAAGGAAGCTTTCATATTTAGAGGGAGACTCTGCAATTTAAGAAGAGCATGTGGTCACTGGGGAGAAATGATGCTCTTACAACTACCAAGAAGGAATCTTGGAGAGAGTGGGAGACATTACAAGATAAGAAGAGGAAGCATGGTGCTTCCATCATTGACAACAACATTTCCAAGAAGGGCATAGTTTACCGTGTAGGGGTTACTGCGAGTGTGAGCACCAGGAGTTAGGCAAGTATTGCGAACAATGATGATGATGATGAGAGACTTCCTAGTATTTGAAGTATCGACCTCACTAATAGGGAGTGTTTATTTGTGTAGCTTGGGAGGTACTCCAAGCCCTAGGGTTCAGGGTTTGGAAGGAAAAACATCACAAGGGCCACTTGTGGGCTTGGAACCCAAGTATGGGTTTTTCACCCATTGAAATTTGGGTGAAAACCATGATGAATTTTAGCTTTGGAAAATTTTAGTTGATACAGCTTGGAGAGTTGATTCTAATGCTCCAAAGATAACTCAAATTAGAGCTCTCTAAACAAACTTATGAATTTTTGAAGTTGACAAATAATTGTGGATAGTGAAGTCATGTAGGCTTGAAGTGAATTCATCCAAGAGACATGTCTCTTCAATAATTCATTGGAGCCCTTAATTTGGATATAAAAGGAGGGTGAATTGATGTGTTTTATATCATCCACCCGTGCAACATTCCTCCAAGGAAAAAATCTCTAAATTTAGTGGAGAAAGAGAGCTCTAGTTGCAACAAGAAAGAGTCAAAGACAACATAGAGAGGTTTGTGTTTGGAGGTAGAAGTTCTGGGATGGATTGTGGGCTAAAGAACAAATATGAGGATTTATTTGATGGCTGTGTTAAGGGCCAACGTGCTCAGATACAAGGCCAAGGAATTGAGAGACATAACATTGTTTTTGGGTGACTATTTGGGCACATTTTGGAGGAGGCCAAAAGCTACAACAAGTTGTTGTGCTAGGCCGCAAGACATACGAATCGGCTGGAGATTGCATTAAGGGTATCAAGGGGTGGAAAATCCCTTAAGGAGGTAGCGTGGTTATGGAGGAGCCTCTCCAAGGTTGGATGCAATCCTTGAGGGTTAGTCTTACTGACTGTGAGTTGGGTTAAGGACTATTGTACATGCCCTAACCGGAATTGCAGGAGAAGCAGTGCAAAAAATGTGACAGAATTGTTTTTGTGGAGGATTGTTGGGTCAAATTGTTGACAATAATTGGATTGTGACATTGCAGCCTATTGGCGCCATGTGGGGGATTTTTGAGGAGTTGAAGAGTCTTTCTAGGAAAACAATTGATAGTGACATGATTCAGAGATACTGATCTAATTGGAGGGCAATGTGCTGACTACCCAAAGTAGGCCTAGAGCAAACATACAAGAAGGACATTGTTGGTGTGTGATTGGGTGAAAGTTGTAGCCTAAAGAGTAGTTCTTTGATGGACAAAAGAAGCTTCTAGAATAAATATTGGAGCTTAGGAATTAGGCCTACCTAGAGAGTAGATTTACGTACACATGTAATTTCAGCATAAGTGATTTGAAACATTGTCAGGTGGAAGCCCTCTTGGAGTCTCAATGTGTAGTGGTCTTGATGGAATATGGAAGTGAAGGACTCATAGGACAAGATATGACATAGAATCTGCAACGATTTTGTCATTGTATCTTGTATACCATAGACTATTGTATTATTCATATTTGGTTTAATATAAAAAATATTGGGATTGTTCAATATTGTACACTTTTGTTGAAAAGTGTGTATATTTGTGCATATGTGATTTATTGCTTTATATTTCCACTGTGAAAAGTAGTTTATGGTTGAGATTCTTTTTTTGGTAGCGTCAATGATTTTAAGGCTCTAACCTAGACTCAAGGTTGTGGATATTCAACATATTGAGGGGTGTTTAAAGGAATAAATCTAGTTGAAGTAATACCTGAGCTTATTGACATGGCCTGGGGGTCCAAATACTAAACATGTATTATGAGAGCCATGTTGGGAAATGTGATAGTTTCCATGACTTGGTGAGACACAAAACTGGGTGGAGGGTATCATAAAGTTGTTTATATTGTGACATAAGGTTATAAGAGTTTTTTAGTAGTCTTGATGTTGGGGGCTCCTGGAGTTAGTTGAGGGACCTGAGACTATTGGTGGTTTTAGCACTCGGTAAACTTCTCCAGGCTAAGGAGAAAAATCCCATAGGTAACCACAAGCCACTTTTAGGCTAAGGTACATCCTCCCTAGACTTGGAGAGGTATCTCTCACTATTTTCTTCTATCTAGCAATTTAATGACTAAAGGGATTTGGGTTTTAGGATGGTTATGGTAATGACAGTGAATTATTTTTTCAAAATTGTGGCTACAAGGTGAAAGAGAGATTCCATTGGGCATGGAGTCAAAATAATATTTCACTAACCAATCACAATTAATAGATCCGTTTGAAGTAGGGGGAGGTAGGAAGACTTCTGGATCTACAAAATTTGTTGTAGTATGGCTGAGATGAAATGAGAGTAGGGATATATTAAATATAAAGAATGTATAAATGAATCTTGTATATAACTTAAGAAGAAAACACTGAAATTGTTTGACAAGCATGAGCAAGTTAACAATGTAAAATATACAACATAATTTTCTTTCAAATAATTAAAAAATAGAGATGCACATGAAAAATAGAAGGGAATACAAATCACAAAGAGAGGCACATCACCATCATGTCTAACACAATAATCTAGAAGAAAGCAACCCCTAGGTTGATGTAATGATCACTACTTTTAAAACTTTCTCCATTGTTTACAAAGTTTTCTCTTTTTACTCCTGAAATCCTTTTTACATGTCTTTTCATCGTTAAATACAATACAGAATTTGAAATTACCACCCTATGTGGTCGAAGTCACTTCACAAAAGTAGAACAGTCCAGATGCAATGCATTTGTAGAAAAGAGGGAACTACCATATCAAATTTATCACAATTTAGAAACATCACTTATTTAAAAATAGTTTCGCATCATAGGGGACTAAATTTATGGAAAAATAGGGTTCAATGATGAGATCATATATCTAGAATCCTCACATATTTTACATAACCAAAGGAGGTCTTTGTATATGAGGGTGTCCTTGAGAGAAACCTCTCTAAGTTTCTAAATATTCATATCTCGATCTTCACAATATGAACCCAAACATCATAACAAAAACAACAAAAGCCAAAACCTAAAAAATACACTATAAAGATGCATTTTAGTATTCCAATATATGACACCTGTGTAGAAACTAAAGGAGCTTTTAATTATTTGACCCATGTTTGGAAAACAACTCCTTCAGTTGTCCAAAATTTAGCTCCATTTGGTCAGAAAGCACTTTAAAAACGAGGACAAAAATAGTCAGTTTAGCAAAAAATTCGCAGTAGTTATTTGAACTTGACCTGCAACCTCTCTTTTGGATTTCTCAATGATGTATTTCTCTTTAAAATTTATCCAGATCTCAAACTAGACTTTGGATGAGATAAACTGAGAGAATTTTCAAACAATTTTGAATTTTTAAGCCAGCCAAAGCCCTCTCATGTCATGATGATGAAATTTAAAATTTAAAATCATGGAGGTATGAGAGATATAAAATACTAACAAAACCATGACATGACCCCTTCCACTCTAATAATTACCCCTCATGGAATATTGAACCTTTACAAATTAAACCTTTATAAATATTTTTACCTTTTTATAGAATGTACTCTTCAGACTATGACACATAGAGACTCATAGGCTAAAATTGACAAACATACCTCGAGAATGAAATAGTAAGATAGGAAAACACTTTGATTCCTAGACTATAGGACCCTAACATTAGCTCCAATGGGAATGGAAGCCTCCTAGTGAGGTGCCATGAACACCACATACTAGTAGCCTTAACCATTGGGCTTATTGACTCCTTGACTGAACTTCAAACTGACTGAAAACTAAATATATTTATTACAAAGCTCAAAACTTGTAAACGAAATTGAGAGCAAATCACCAAAGCCTTAGTGCCTTCTTCTTGAGATTCAAACTCTAATGATAGTAATTATAGCCTCATTTATCACCCTTGTATACTTGATGCTCTGAGGCATGGCCTTGGGAAACCCTTTCCATTCAGACTTGGTCCATTTCTAAAAAACATTATTTTAAATTATATACATGACTCTGCCCTTCGAAAAGCACGTGCACACACAAATCTAACTCTACCCAACCTACGTATATAATTTAAAATATTAAGAAAAATATAAAATCCCTATTTTATGGGTGGGGTTTATGGGTTACACTAGAAGCCAACCTACAGGACACCATGGCCTAATTGTATCCCACCTAAAACAACTTTTTTGGGGTGATATAAATACACCTGATGGGAAGGCCTAAGGAGAGAGAAACATAGGATATTGATATTATATCCAATTGATTCCTTACCAAATCTGATTTATCCCTATGCCTGCTGCACTCCGAGCTATAGGAAACCCTTTTTTCCTCATAGAGATGTCCATCTCCTTTATATGGAATCTATGTGTATGCATTTAAAAGAGGGCTGTTGAGGCTTGGACTAGACAGATCCGGAGGAAGGTTTTTCTTGGAGCCGTCATCTAGCCAGGTTGTATTCTTCCACATTATTTGCACACATCCATAAAGAAGCTTTGTCTTGTTCCTGATGTTATGATCTAATTATGTATAATTTCATGTTTTATATCTATATGCTTATATGATCTAACATTCATATCTTGACCATGCTTTGAACTACTGCTTGTATATATGCCTTTCTGGAATGAGTTGCATGTTTTGAAATATTGGAGGAAGCAGAGAGTTTGGACCCTAAGGGAAAATCCTTAAATGTAGGACCTATGGTTACTATATCTTCACCCCACTCTAGTAGTTTAAGAATTAGGACTGCTTTCTTGCTTGCCTTTTGTT
>Ga0181456_100114_pt1 | contig 10323 bp, 8 predicted proteins | sample InSIn3SAF170_2_FD_119057 | JGI IMG/M metagenome (GOLD analysis project Ga0181456, IMG submission 119057) | Clean room microbial communities from NASA Spacecraft Assembly Facility at Jet Propulsion Laboratory, Pasadena, California, USA -... ...
GAAGTAATCGTAACTGCGTTAGGAATTCGCAGAGAAAAGAAAGCACTTGGATATTCTGCGCAGGGAATTAATACAGAAGACATTCTCGAATCAAAGCAGGCTAATATTGTAAATGCTTTGCAAGGGCGTACGAGCGGCCTGCAAATCAATTCTACTGGTGGTGCTCCGGGCCAGGGTGCAAGGATAATAATGCGCGGCATTACCTCACTTGATCCCAGCAGGCAATTCCAGCCTTTATTTGTAATTGACGGCCTGCCAATCGATAACAGTACGGACGAAGGTGGCAATGGAGGATTAAGAGGATTAAGTAACAGGGCTGCAGACATTAATCCCGACGATATCGAAACCATAACTGTGCTGAAAGGTGGCGCTGGTACCGCCTTATATTGTCTTCGTGCATCCACTGGTGTTATTTTAATAACTACGAAATCAGGTCAGCCCGGAAAGCTAAGGGCGATGGTAACTTCTACTTACGGAATTGAAGAGGTGAATAAATATCCTGAAACGCAGACGAAATTTACCCAGGGATATTATAGTACAACCACTTTTAAACCCGAATATAATTCTGCAAGTTTCTGGCCTTCCTGGGGACCCTCCATCGCGGAGGCCAAGGCACTGGATCCTACGCACCCTGATGAGATATTCAATAATTATAAGAGAGGTTATGACCGTGGAAGTTTTTTCAGAAATACACTGACGTTAAGCGGTGGTTCTGATAAGGCAATCTTATCAGGATCTTTCTCGCAATTGAAGCACGTCGGGGTGCTTCCTTTCAGCGATTATAAAAATTATTCTGCAAGAGTAAATGGAGAACTGCGGTTTACTGAAGATTTGAAAGTTGGCATTAATATGAATTATATTAATTCAGGAGGAGACAGAAAAAATGCAGACCGTTATAATGAACAGCTTTCCTATTGGGCGCCACGGTGGGATGTAAGAGATTATATAAAACCCGATGGAACCATGCAGCATTATGGACGTGAGAATGATAACCCGATGTATGTAGCGTATACCAACCGTTACCGGGACAACGTTAACCGCGTAATCGCTAATGGTTTTGTCACTTATGCGCCTGTTAAATGGGTGGACTTCACCTACAGGCTCGGCGCAGATGCGTATAATGATTCCAGAACCCATACCGCTCCGGGACCAAGAGGATTGGTGGGAGAATTCCATCCGGTAGGAGATAATGCATTTGGTTTTATCGAAGAATACAGGGCGAATAAACGGATTCTCAATTCTACAGCTATCGTAAATTTTAAAGCGGATATTACTGACGATTTGAGCTCCTCTTTAAAAGTTGGCCATGATCTCTACGACGAAAAATTCAGGGCGCTTCATAACTATGGCGATACCCTGGTTGTGCCCACTTTTTTCAACATGAAAAATGCCAAGAGAATTACAGGGGCAAACTTTGCAAGAGATTATCGCATCATTGGGGTTTTTGCAGACTGGTCTTTCAACTGGAAAGAATCCGTATACCTGACATTTACCGGTAGGAATGACTGGACTTCCACTCTATCCGAAGATAACCGGTCTTTCTTCTACCCTTCAGCAAGTGCAAGTTATATATTCACAGAAACCTTCCAATTGCCCACCTGGTTTTCCTTTGGAAAGGTGAGAGGTTCAGTTGCAAGGATTGGTAAAGACGCATTGCCTTATTCACTCGGATCCGGATATGATATAGGCACGCCGCTTTCAAACAATGTGTTGCCTTTTACCTTAGCAAACCGTACTGGTAATCCAAATCTTCTTCCTGAATTTACTACCTCGATAGAAGCGGGAACAGAGCTGCTTTTTTTTTACTAACCGGCTCGGGGTGGATTTCACCTGGTACACGAACACGAGTAAAGACCTGATCATCCCCGTTAATATCCCAGTTAGCACAGGCTTCGAAGCAGTTACACTTAATGCTGGAAGTATAAGAAACAAGGGATTTGAAATCAGCCTTTTCGGTATGCCTGTGAAACAGAAAGATTTTAGCTGGGAAACAAGGGTGAATTATACAAGGAATAGGAATGAGGTGTTAGGTATTTACCCAGGGTTGACAGAAATCATAGCTGGTTCGCAGTTTGGATACCTCAGTTCTACTGTTACCCAGAAATATATACCGGGCTATCCTGTTGGCGCATTGTTCGGCAGGTCCTACGCAAGATACTATGGAACCGCTACTGAAGATCCACTACTGATAGACAAGAGCAGGCCAATACTTATAGGTGCAAACGGGTTCCCTGTTATAAGTACAAAGCAGAAATATCTTGCAAATACACAGCCTAAATGGATAGGCAATATTTATAATTCTATTCGCTTTAAACAGTTCGGTTTGTCTTTCCTCTTTGACGCACAACAAGGATTATACAGGTACAACCAGATGTCGAATTTCATGGCTGCTTTCGGCATTGCGAAGTTCACCGAGAACCGAACTGAAACAGTTGTGTTCGATGGTGTAACCGCGGATGGTAAAGCAAATACTAAACCTGTTTATCTTGGACAGGGTAAGGATGCGACCGGAACTGACTACGGAAATGGTTTTTATAGAAATGTGTACAGGGGTGTTTCGGAACTGTTTATTGAGAATGCATCCTGGATACGGTTAAGAAATGTTAGTTTATCGTATCGTGTTCCGGAAGATATCATAGCAAAAAGCAAATTTATTTCTGGTGTAAATATCTCACTCACTGGAAATAACCTATGGTTAAATACCGATTATTCCGGGTTTGATCCTGAAGCAAGTTCAAATAGTTCAGGAAGTGTAGTTGATGGATTTTCTGGTTTCACGTACCCGGCTACACGAAGCTATCTGGTAACCTTATCTGTTAATTTCTAATTTGATTAGTACATGAAACAATTTCTTTATTATACAACTGCTTTCATTTTGATCGCTTTTTGCGGTTGCAAAAAGTACCTTGATATCAATACGGATCCAAATCTTGTCACCGATCCGCCGATTAATGGGTTGCTTGCAAATGCTACCATGCAAACCGGATGGAATACGCAGCGCATGGGTAACCTTACTTCTTATTACGTTCAGTACCTCAGCTCTCCCAATACAGGCAGCGACAGGGACACTTATAAGGAAGAAGATCTATCCACTACCTGGTCCAACTTCTATAATACGATGACGGATATAGTAAAGATGAATGAACTGGCAACGACACTTGGTTCCAGCGAGCACCTGGGCGTTGGCAAAGTGATGATGGCCATTCATCTCAATATGCTCATAAATATGTTTGGAGATGTACCGTATTCGCAGGCGTTTAAAAGTGTAGAAGTGCTCTTGCCTGCATACGATAACCAGGAAACACTTCATGCAACCTCCATCCAATTACTTGACGAAGCTGTTACAGAACTGAACAAAACAGATTCAAAACTTAAGCTCGATAAAAACAGCGATGTGATTCATGCCGGTAACCTTACTGCATGGAAGAAAACTGCATTCACTTTGAAAGCACGGTTTCTAAATCAACTGAGTAAACGCACGGATAAATACAACACCGCAAATATTCTTGCAGCTGTGAGCAACGGTTATACTTCGAATGCTGACGATGCATCAAGTAACGCTTACCAGGGAGGGAGAAGCCCCTGGAACCAGATCGCATATAATAATACGCAATTGCTGCTCGACGGTTGGCTCAGCGAGCAGTTTGTTGATGCGCTGGATGGAACTTCCTATGGCGTTTTCGATCCAAGGCTCAGGCTGATCACTGACACCACAAAATTCGGCGATTACCGTGGTACAACTAACGGAAAAGGAAGAACCGGCACCGGAACTAGCATGGAAGAAAGCTATTTGTCATTAAACGGCTTTTATTCAAAAGCTGGCGCCCCTGTTGCTATTGCTACTTATTCAGAATTGAAATTCATTGAAGCCGAAGCCGCGTTCCGTGCGAATGATAGAGCACGTGCCTACGCAGCTTATAGAGAAGGCATTAAGGCAAACATGATGAAAATTGGAGCGATACCTGCAGATACTACTGCCTACCTGAGTAACCCGGCCGTATCTGTCGGAGTAGCAAACCTCACCGTGGCGGATATTTTTAGGGAGAAATATGTAGCAATGTTTTTGCATCCTGAAGCATGGGTTGACGCGAGAAGATTCGACTTTATGTATAAGGATTTTACATTACCGGTAGGGGCAGCGCTGCCTACCTTCATACGCAGGGGCGCTTACCCTGTTGTTGAAACAAGCAGGAATGGTGACAATGTTCCTGCGACCAATGGCCTTACAGACCGCCTCTGGTGGGATAAATAGACTTAATGAATTTTTTGTTATAAAGAGCAGGGCAGTTTATCTGCCCTGCTCTATCTTTTTCCCTGAAAAAAAGATTTAATTAAAGTACTGCATTCAAGCGTAAGTACATTTTTAACAAGGATGGTTTTTGGGTGAAAGGGGGATTGCTGCCCCGCTATTTTTCTATAACCATTTTTCTCATCATCTGCGCCATAAACAATACTGCCTATCTTACTCCAGTACAAAGCTCCGGCACACATAAGGCATGGCTCTACTGTAACAAATAAAGTTGCATCAGGAAGATATTTACTGCCGAGAAAATGGAAGGCAGAAGTAAGCGCAATGATTTCTGCATGTGCCGTTGGATCATTTAGTTTTTCCACATGGTTATAACCTCTCGCAATTACTTTATCATTCATTACAATCACAGCACCTACTGGCACTTCATCTTCCTGCATCGCCTTCTGCGCTTCTTTTAACGCCTGCTGCATAAAAAATTCATTTGTCATAAATTAAAAATAATCAATCCGTTCTTGTCAGATGTGCTTTGCGTCTCTTTGTGGCCTCCGAGATCTTTGCGGTTAATTCGAGGGTGCATCCTCAGGTTAACCGCGAAGATCGCGAAGGACGGAAATAACAAGGCAGAGCCCGCAACTTTTAATCGCTTAAATTGTCATTGCAATCGAATCCAGATGAACACAGCATCACTTCCTTCCGAATTACAAAAACTAAGCGACTATTATAAAACCGGTGCCACCCTTTCATATGCGTTTCGCCGAAAGCAATTGCTTGCACTTAAAGCAGCAGTGCAGCAATACGAAAAGGAAATACACGACGCGTTATATACTGACCTGAAGAAGAGTCCAGAAGAAGCATATGCATCCGAAACCGGGCTGGTGATTTCTGAAATCAATTATGTTCTTGCAAACCTTCGAAAGTGGATGAAACCCGAAATCGTTGCTACGGATATGGTTAATCTTCCATCGCGAAGCACGATTTACAGGGATCCATTAGGTGTAGTGCTTATCATTGCGCCATTTAACTACCCAATGCAATTGCTATTGAAACCATTGGTAGGGGCAATAGCAGGCGGTAATTGCGCGGTATTAAAGCCTTCAGAACTTACTTCTGCAACGACCACCGTAGTCAATAAAATCATTCGCGAAACATTTCCACCATCGTATATCAGGGTCGTTGAAGGAGATGGCGCGGAAGTAATTCCTGCCATGTTCAGTGCATTCCGCTTCGACCATATTTTTTACACTGGCAGCACAACCGTCGGGAAAATTATTTACAAGCAGGCTGCGGAACAGCTTATTCCGGTAACACTGGAGCTTGGCGGGAAAAGTCCCTGCATTATTGAGGAAGATGCTGACCTGCAGGTAGCTGCCAGAAGAATAGCCATTGGCAAGTTTACCAATACTGGTCAGACTTGTATAGCACCTGACTACTTGCTTATTAAGTCTTCTGTCAAAGAAAGGTTCCTTGGGTACCTTGTTGCCGCTATTGAAAAGTTTTATTCTTCTGATCCCGCTTCAAGCTATGAATACGGTAAGATTGTTAATGAAAGGCAGTTCGACAGGTTGACCGGCTACCTGCAGCATGGGAAAATAATTTATGGGGGAAGACATGACCGCGCTGCCTTGTTCATCTCGCCAACGATTATTGATGAAGTTGACCAGGAAAGCGAACTTATGAAACAGGAGATTTTTGGTCCTTTGCTGCCGGTGTTAACGTATGATGACAGCATGGAAGCAATGCAGATTGTGCAGCTTAATCCGCAGCCGCTGGCTTTTTATTTATTCAGTCACAGTAAGCAAAAAGCTTCGGAATGGATCAGCCGCATCCCTTTTGGAAGCGGCTGTATCAACAATACAATCTGGCATTTTACAAACCCTCACCTGCCATTTGGCGGGGTGGGTAACAGCGGGCTCGGCAGCTATCATGGCAAATATTCTTTTCATACTTTCACCAGGGCAAAATCGGTAATGAAAACGCCTACCTGGTTCGACCCTGCAATTAAGTATCCACCATTAAAGGGGAAATTGAAGTTGTTTAAGTGGGTGATTCGGTGACGTCTTAATTTCATTTTCACCGCAGAGAAAGGAGAAGCAGAGGTTACGCAGAGACCCCCTGCTTCCCTCGTTCTCTGCGGTAAAAAAAAACGCTAGCAATGACTATAAAACAAAGGATAATAAAACTGCTATATCCGCTGATCATGAAGGCCGATAAAAGAAAGAATGCTCATTTTAATGAGAAGCTTACTCCCTCACCGGAACCCTTTTCATTCACTGCATGCGACGCTAAATTCAAAACAACCATTCGATTTCGCTGAGCTAACAGGCAAAAAGGTATTAATTGTAAATGTTGCTAGCAACTGCGGTTATACGCCACAGTATACAGAACTGGAATCGTTATATCAGCAATACAAAACGAAGTTGGTTATCCTCGGTTTTCCGGCAAATGATTTCAAAGAGCAGGAACCAGGTAGTGATGCGGAAATCGCCAGCTTCTGCAAGTTGAATTTCGGAGTGACCTTCCCGTTGTTCCAAAAACAATCCGTACTAAACGTAAATCAAAATCCCGTTTATAAATGGCTCACCGATTCATCTGCAAATGGATGGAATGAGCAAAAGCCGACATGGAATTTCTGTAAATATCTGGTAGATGAAGAAGGTAAACTTGTGGCTTTTTTCCCGTCTGCGGTTTCACCTTTAGATGATGCCATCGTTTCCCGACTGTAAGTTTTCTTGCATCAAGTCGTTGTTCGTTGATCGTTGATCGTTGTTCGAAGAAAGCTGACTGTAGCATTCTCTTCCTTCAAACAATAATCAACGAACAACGAACAACGAATCCGCTAAACTGGACATTTCTCGTGGTAATTTGGAAGCAGGATATCTGTTTGTTCAAATTCGAATCCTGCATAATGTGCGGCTACTTCATCCAGAACTTCATTAATTTCTTCCATGGTCTTTAACACTACGAGGCGATTCCGGAATTCTTTGATATTCGGCAAACCTTTAAGATAATTTGAATAATGCCGCCGCATTTCAAAAATGCCGACAACAGGACCTTTCCACGTAACTGACTGATCAAGGTGTTTTTTACAAACAGCAATTCTTTCCTCGAGCGTAGGAGGTGCAAGTCGTTCACCGGTGGCAATAAAATGTTTGATTTCGCGGAAAATCCATGGATACCCAATAGCTGCTCTTCCAATCATTATACCATCAACTCCATACCTGTTCCTATATTCAACCGCCTTCTCCGGGGAATCGATGTCGCCGTTGCCGAAAATCGGAATTTTTATTCTTGGATTGTTTTTCACTTTGCCAATCAGCGTCCAGTCTGCCTCACCTTTATACATTTGGGTTCTTGTACGGCCATGAATGGCTAAAGCCTGTATCCCCACATCCTGTAACCGCTCAGCTACTTCTTCAATATTGCGGGTGTTATCATCCCAACCCAATCTCGTTTTTACTGTAACAGGAAGCCTGGTGCTTTTTACCACTGCATCGGTGAGCCTGATCATCAAGGGTACATCTTTTAAAACACCGGCTCCGGCCCCTTTACACGCTACCTTTTTAACAGGGCAGCCGAAATTGATATCGAGGAGGTCAGGCTCAGTAACTTCAACAATCTTAGCCGCCATAGAAAGGCTGTCCTCATCACCACCAAAAATTTGTATACCAACCGGCCTTTCATAATCAAAAATATCCAGCTTCTGCCTGCTCTTAATCGCATGCCTTATTAATCCTTCAGAAGAAATGAACTCTGTGTACATCAGGTCAGCGCCATTATCTTTGCACACCGCACGAAATGGCGGGTCGCTCACGTCCTCCATCGGGGCAAGTAAAAGCGGGAAAGGAGGAAGTTGTATATTGCCGATTGTTATCAAATCAAAATAATATTTCGAATACTTAAACGGAAATTCCTGGTAATGGCGTTCTGGTGGTAAGTCCAGCGAAGCCGCTTAAATCCCTGGAAAAGCGCAAATTTACACACTTTTAGCTGATAGATGAATATGAATACATACCAGAAGTACAAACCCGCATGGCTGCAGTTACTGATCTTCATGAGTTTAACAATCGGAATATTTTTTGCGCTGAGTTTTATTGCTGTTTTCATTATAGCCAAGATCTATAATCTTGCCCCTTTGCAATTGACCAATCCAGACCTTTCCGAGCCTGCAATCGTTTCTGCCACTAAGCTTGTGCAGGCGGTTTCAACCATTGTTTTCTTTCTCATCCCTTCATTGGTATTTGCCTACCTGAGTGACAGGAAACCGTTGCAGTATGCAGGCCTGAGGCAGCCGACTCCATGGATATACTATCTGATTGGCGTACTGGTAATTTTCGCCTGCTTTCCGATGGTCTCATGGCTGGGAGATCTTAATGACCAAATTCACCTTCCCGGTTCCATGCAGGAGACGGAAAAAATGTTGCGAAACGTTGAAGCAAAGCAGAACGATTACCTGAGAAAGATCCTTGTAATGCGGTCACCGGTTGATCTTCTTAATATGCTGGTAGTGCTTGCCTTATTACCTGCCCTGGCTGAAGAACTCTTCTTTCGCGGGATCTTACAACGCATTTTTATCCAGATGACAAGAAGTCCCTGGTTTGGCATCATTATCACTGCCGTTATATTTTCAGCCCTGCACGGGCAATTCCTTGGATTCATTCCCAGGCTGGTACTAGGCATTGTACTCGGTGCTTTATACTGGTATAGTGGCAGTCTCTACCCTGGCATGGTCGCGCATTTCCTTAACAATGCCGTCCAGATTGTGCTTGTGTACTTCAGCCCCGAGTTCCTTGAAAAAGATATTCATTTCAGTGCTGCCATTATCACCGGCAGCACCTTGCTTGTTGTTGTTTTAACATGGTGGATGATGCGGATATCGCAGACAAGCTATACGGAAATTTATGATACTGATGATGATTTTCATATCGGCTCCCGCGATCAGTATACTGCATAGAACAACATAACAAGCTATAATGGCGCTTAACGTTCAAACTCTTAAAACCCGATCACTCACCGCCACGGTTTTTGTGCTGATCATGCTGCTCGGGTTATTCTGGAACCACTGGAGTTTCTTTGTCCTGTTTTCAATTATCCATTTCGGCTGCTGGATGGAGTATCAGAAGATGATTGGACTGATTGATAAAGACTACCGGCAAATTTCTTCTTTCCATAAATACGGAGTAATGATCGCCGGATGGTGTATCATGCTTTATTTCACGAACGATGCTTTTATGATTGGCAGCATTCACCTGCACTCACTGGGTTGGTGGCTGGGGCTTATACTTGTTTTTATCTTACCAATAATTGAATTGCTATTTGCGCGTGAAGTGAAGCCACAAAATATTGGCTATTCTGCTATTGGCCTCCTATATATTTCTCTGAGCTGGGGATTAATGATTGACTTAAGATGCGCCGGTCTGAATATGCAGGGTGAAAAAATAGTGTCTGATACCGGGTACCTGATTCCTGCAGGACTCATCTTTTCAATCTGGATTAATGATACCATGGCCTATATTGTAGGTTCCCTCATAGGTAAAACGCCGTTTTCCTCTATTTCACCAAAGAAAACCTGGGAAGGTACTTTGGGAGGTGCTATACTGTGTATACTGATTGTTTCGTTAACCGGTTGGTGGATGAAATCACTGCATGTCATTCATTGGGTAATGATTTCACTTATTGCTGCTGTGGTGGGCACCGCAGGAGACCTGCTTGAAAGCAAGCTCAAGAGAATGGCGAATCTGAAAGACAGCGGCAGCATTATGCCAGGTCACGGGGGATTCCTGGACCGGTTTGATTCGCTTATCCTTGCATCACCGTTTGTATGGCTCTATGTGCGCTTATTCGTAACTGACTAAACCGGACACAGGGATGACTGAGCGGCGGCAGATTCAGGAAGTTCCGTTCAATTAACTAATTTTACTTTTCAATTTCCAATATGACGATTCACAAAGAAGGATTTAGAACGATTGCCATTTGCACCATTGCTTTTGCAGTAGTGAATCTGCTTTCTTTTTATTTCCTCAGTTTTTACCTGCCTGTGCTCAGCTGGATTATTTTTATAGGAACTCGGGGCT
>Ga0181456_100119_pt1 | contig 10168 bp, 6 predicted proteins | sample InSIn3SAF170_2_FD_119057 | JGI IMG/M metagenome (GOLD analysis project Ga0181456, IMG submission 119057) | Clean room microbial communities from NASA Spacecraft Assembly Facility at Jet Propulsion Laboratory, Pasadena, California, USA -... ...
ATCCAGCGGACTTCCCATATCTATATCCCTGGGATGCAATGAGCCAAATCAAAGTCTTTATTCCCCATCTCCTGGGTCCTCGGAGGCGAAACAAAGAATCAAATTGGGGCGGCCCAACTGATAGCTATCAATTGTTCCCCATGACCAGCTAACCCGCTAAGGGGCGGAGGTTACCCCATATCTGGATATCCAAGCGGGTAAGAACCACCATCTTCTCTCTTTCCATTCCCATAGGGAGTACTAAAACAATCTATTTCCAGGTCTCCCGAACCAGCTCTGAGGACCCAGGAGATGGGGAATAAAGACTTTGATTTGGCTCATTGCATCCCAGGGATATAGATATGGGAAGTCCGCTGGATAGACATCGGAACAAAGAAATGGGGATAGAGATGCCTTGTCAGTGGAACATGAAATAGATTGCTTAGCAGGTGCAGGAGATGGGGGTCTCGATAGGAAAGAGGAGACTCAGGAAACTCCAACAAAGCGAGAAGAGCTTCAAACCGCTTTCTCAAGAGATTACGAATCGGATCGGGAAAGGTCAGGAAGGGCTTCGTTTGAATCTGAATCCCCTCATCAATGAACGGAGATGAGGATTCAAGGATTCGGGATTGCCTTGAAAAAAAAGCTCTCCTTTGAGGGGAAAATTGGCCTACTTGCCTCGGTCAGGACTTAAGCCATGCCTTTATTAAACAACGCCATCCCATCTCAGAACGAAAGTCTCATCCATTGGGTCTTAAAGGGGCGAAGCGTATTTACTCGCAAGGAAGATTGATAGCCCCATCGATAGCTATCTGTATAAGTATGCCGCGGTTGTCGATTTCTTTGACTCTGTCTCTTACCAGGAACGATCAGATGCAAACAAAGAAGAAGGAACCCAAGGGGAAGAGTCATTCATGCTCTCTAGCCAGGGTATGGAGCGAATAGTAAGAGGTCTTAGCTGCTTATCCGGTTTTAGCGGAAGAGGAGCCATCTGCTCGTTCCCTATCGAGTGGATCCAATCCCAAGCCTTAAGAGCCGGTATTTTTTATTATGTTCCGCTAGCCAGCTAAGCTTTCCCCGGCTAACAGTCCTTCCGCCAGTCATTGAGTCAGCCCCTAATCCTTCTTCCGAAGCAAGTACCCCTCTCAAAAGTAATTGTTTTTTCTTTGATTGATTGAGAATCCGCGTAAGGTTTTAGCGAGGGTTCCAGGTGGATCACCATTGGCGGCTAAGTGTCCTTTTTCTTTGCCTTGAGAATTGGCCTCAAGAAAGTCCTGATTTTTCGTTCTTGCCTCACTCAATTAGTTCACTTTCTCCCGGGCCTGTCCCCCTTCATTCACGATGAAAATGCTCTTCCTTCTTTCGCTTGACTAGTTTGAAATGTCTTATTATAATAAATTTAGTGATGAAGCGAGTGAATCTTCTTTGGGGTTGTAGGCCCATTTCGGTATCGTGCTAGTAAGGTAAGCGGCTTGGCAGCTTTTGCTTTTGAATGTGTCCCTGCTCTCCTGAAAAAATTTCTGATTTCTATTTATTCGTTGAGGGCCTGACCTTGTTGAGTGAATGTGGATCGAGTTGGATCCGTAGCCTTTAGTAAGTTTTTTGCTTGATCCTTTGTTTGTAATGTAATTCCTCCCGTCTCAAGTGCTTTTCTTTTTTCCTTCCTAAGGTAATGAAGTTGCTCCGCTTGTAGATTGAGTGTAGTTCCTCCCGGTTTAGTCTAAGAGCTTTTCCGCATCAACCTAAGCCTGCTTATTCCGACTAGGTGATCCATTGGCGAAAAGAGGGCCTTCTTGAAGATGGGCACCTTGTGGGCCGATGCGTATAAGATGGGCACCTTGTATGCGTCATTTGACGACTCAGTGCATGGATGTCACGAGTCCATTGACCATAGGCTTAGGCCTATTTCGTAAGTGAGCAGTCTTTGGCAGGCCTGGAGATTGAGTTAAGGAGAGTAGAGGTCTAAAGCTCATGTTACACGGGTCGTGCACACTTCATTGGCACTGATCCCGTTTCGTGAGGGCCACGCCCATATGCATAAGGGCCTTTTTTTCTTCATTTTTCTTTTTTCCTTCAACATCTGTCATGGAATAAGGGTCGATGGAATTGACTTTGACTCTTTCATTTGGCATTTTTGAAGGCGCTTTCTTCTGAAATGCGATCTTGATCTGCTAATCTTTTGAGGTAAAAAACAAAGTGATGATTGATTTCCACGTAGTTATGCTCTGTTCAGTCTCATAAGTACTTTATGTTCCTGGAAGGGGTATGTCCTAAGGTCTAATAGAAGCCTTCTTCTGCGATATAGCTGGTGGCTTTCCCGGTGGGATGGTTTGCAAAATCGTAAGAGAGGGTCCGCAACTCTCGTTGAAAGAGGGATTAGCTATCCGCTTATATCCGATCATCAACTGTGCAACAAGCAGTTCCAGCTGATCCATCCCTTCTCCCTCACGTCACTTTAGTTCATCCTAGTTCTAAAGAAAAGAAAGGTTCTCTTGCTCGCTATTGGCTTGGTACTGGTTCTATGTGAGCCAACCAGTCAGTCTTCCGGTTCTTCCGATCCTCTTAGTCAGTCAGTCCTATCAGCGAGTGGGAAAAGCGATAGGGAAAGAAGCGAGTAGGAAGGTTAGCTAACTGAGCCCGAGGTGAGAGCCCGGAAAGCGAAGCGCTTAGTTCCTTAAAAGTAATTCCGGGAATTCAATTAAAGGAGAGTCAGCAACTCGCTAGAAGAAAGATGGGATCTTGTCCTGACCGTTTCGTTTTAGGAGATCGAACCAACCACGGAACTAGTTCGAAAGGATCGAACCAAAGGCTATTCCTTTGAGTTGGGTTGAGCTGAGCTCTTTAGATAGGACCAAACCGAAGGCTAGTCAAGTAGGTCAGCTAACCGAGCCCCAGGTGAGAGCCGAGCATGGGAAAGAAAGGGAAAGCTGCTACTCATGTCAGCGAGTAGGTCCCATGTCAGCGAGTGGGCCATAGGGCAATGTCCGGGCATGAAAATCTTCTTTTTTCTTGTATGACCTGTACCGACTTGATAGCCCAGGTGAGGCAAGTAAGGAAGCTAACCCAAGCAAGCCAAGCCCTAAATCCGCTTACTGAAATTGGCCGATTTGCCATTATTCCCTTAAAAAAAGGCGAACGGAGCCCTATTCCGAAAGGAAGGACTTAAAGGATAGGGCTGAAACTGTTGATGTTTGAAAGGAGCTTGCTTATTCAACCGAAACTGCAACTGCTCCTGCTTATGGTAGTGGATAAATGGGTGGACATGTATCTGCAGCCTCTGCTGCAGCTGGTGGACGAGGAAAGCGATGCGTTGGCTCGACTGGGAGAGCGAAAGTGGGAGTCCTCTCTCACTTAATCAATAATGCCCAGGGCCAAGCACTTACTGGCTAGCGGACAAGCAAAGCAGGTTCTGAAAGACCGCCACAGTCTTTGTTTCGAGTTTGATTTCTTATGCAGTAAGGAGTGGGACGTGCTAACAGGAAGAAAGGTTATTAACATATATCAATCTTTCAAAAAACCTTTCTTCCATCGTGTGGTTGCTTTAAGAAAGATAAGGGTCAAGGGGATCATCGGTGGAAAGGAATCCAATGCTTGAGAAGGCAGCAAAAGTGCATTCGGGCAGATAATGGTGGTGAATACAGGGGTCCGTTTGAAGATTATTGCAGAACACATGGCATCAGGCTTGAGAAAAGTATGCCTAAACCCCTCATGCCAAGTTACCAAAATCTTTGTGGGCTGAGGCAATGAGAACTGCAGTTTACTTGATCAACCTTTCTTTCCCCTTCAGTTCCCTTGAATGGTGACATTCCATAAAGAGTTTTGACGAGGAAAGATGTATCTTACAGTCACGCAGATGTGTTCGGCTGCAGGGCATTTGTTCATATTCCTAAGGATGAAAAATCCAAGCTTGATGACAAGGCTAAACAGTGGATCTTCTTGGGTTATGATTATGTACATGAATAATTTGGCTACAGGCTATGGGATCCAGTTCCTCCACCTACAGTTCATGATGATCACGGGGGAGATGAACCAGAAGCTCAAGATGATGCAACTAATGATGAGGCTCCTGTTAATGAAAATTTTGATCAACAAGCACAAGCTGAACAGGTACCTCCAGCTCCACCACCACAGGCTCCAGTCAGAAGATCCACCATAGAAAGAAGACCTTCCACCAGGTATCATCCTTATGAATATGTGATGTTGACAGATGGGGGAGAGCCAGAAAGCTATCAAGAGGCCATGGCACATGACAAGAAAGATGAGTGGTTGAAAGCCATGCAAGAGGAGCTCAAATCCTTGCATGAGAACCATACTTATGACTTGGTGAAATTGTTAAACAAGCAACGGCTGACGAGATAGGGGCGCTAACGCGCTCAAGCCTATTCTAATAAGGGCGTTAGGGCGCATCCGTTTTCTTGCTGGGGCGTAGCGCTTGCTTACCTTTTTAGAGTGAGGGGCGTAGCGCTTGCTTACCTTTTTAGAGTGAGGGGCGTAGCGCTTACTTAGTGCTTGTGCTAAGGTAGTTTACTTGCTTACTTGTTAGAGTAAGGAAGAGATTTTCTTTCTTTCCCTGCAGTGCTATAGTGCGCTTGGACTCTATCTCTGCTGTCTGGCTTTCATGAAGAAAGATTGAAAGCGTCCTCATGTCAAAGATGTTCGTGTACTTTAGAAATAGGACTGCTCTTTCTAGGACTGTTAGCGCTGGTCTCTAGCCACCTAGAACTACCAGAGACTCGATCCACCTCAGGAACATTCAAAAGACTAAAGCCACCTGGAACTCACTGATTGTCTTATGCCACCTCGGAAGAGAAGACATATTCTCAGACAGAAAAGAAAGGACTTACCACTTGGCCACACTCAGAAGCCGGAGTCTGAGCTAGTAGCTAGCCCCAGGTATAGAACTGGAGTTCTCTATCAGGGAATTCCAGGAGTGAAATAGTATGGTTTGATAGAACCAGGTAGTAGTTGGTCGGAAAGGAAGAGAAAGATACTCCAACGGACTCGGGCAATACCATTAGGACAGAAAGGGATTGGGCTTTGATTCGGATTCCTAGGACGGCTCAGGGAATCCTAGAAGCTAAAAAAGTAAAGCAAGGAAGCCTACTTGGTTCGTTTAGGAGACTAGCTTTCCACGGGCTGCAGACTAGCTTTTTTTGAGAATTCCTTTAGTAAGTTCAGGTCTTTCTGAAAGCCAGTTCCTGAGTTCATGACTTCAGAAGTGAAGCAAGGCACTGAAAGTGAAAGCTGTCCAATCGCTCTAAGCCAGTTGTTGAAGTGAGTTAAGGTCTTTCCGAGTTCGGGTCTTCCTGATTTCATGAGTTTAGGAGTGAATGAGCTAAGCCAGATCGCTATTCCTGACTTGAGAGTCCTCTTTTTCTTTAGAATTTTTTATAAGCAAGGAAGCAAGAAAAGGGATGCGCCTTACTAGGAGCTAAAGGTAGCATTCCCTTAATAGGCTGTCTACGGCAATTTCTCTGTAGCAAGAAGCCCTGTGAAAGCCATCTCATAGGTGATTATGGCCTGGGAAAACGATAGAACGAAGCCTTTCTTTTGTAAGCCTACGCTATCTTTAAAGAAAAAGTGAAATATCAACTTTCCTTCCACTATATAAAACTATAGTAAGGTAGCGAAGTTCAGAAGAGTGGCAGGCAAGCAAGAAGTTCATCCATTGAAGTTGAAGTAGTTTCAGTACTTCATCGATTTTAGTTGAAGTAAACGATTGATCTCTTCAAGTAAGGGGACTAAGAGGGCCACATAAATCGATCTTCTTTATTAAATCTAGATTTCCCTTGCAATTGATCTGTGCGAGATCGAGTATGCTAATCAGTATGCTAACGCGAATCTCTAACGGTCGTAATCAAGTCTCTCAATCGCTCTCTCCTGTCCTTAACTCTCGAAAGTCTTGCAAGGCTCTCAAACGGCCTAACTGTCGTAACGGTCGCGGGGGTTCGGAATGAAAGGAAAGAAGCTTTGCTGCTTCAATCTTATATGTGTGATCTTCGCTTCGTGCTGCTGACGTGTTTTTTGCTTGGGATGAGTGCGTAGTGGGCCTTGCTTGAATAATCCCTATTGACGCAACCTGTGGCTTCGTGTTCCGCAGACTGCGCACAAGCGCTAAAAAAAAAAGGTCACTCTGTGGCGAAGTTTGTCCATTACGAAGTCTAGGGTACCCATGCGTTCACCAAGGGGGCATTTACGAGAAGCGTTCACCGAATCCGAATCCTCTACTTTCCTTGGTCGTTCACCTGCTCGGTCTGGTAAACCTTACCCGCTGGCTTGGACGAGTACAGTTCACTGATTTGAATCACTTAAACTAAAGCTCTGATATCCGTAGGACTTCAACCTTCTTTTCTTAATAGAAACAATAGCTCCTAAATCCAAAGTAGATCACATTTTTTGAGGCCTTATTTCGATTTCAGCACTCGAGTAGACTCCGAAGGTCTCAGTGGTGGGCTTTGGTTGGGATGGCTCAAATATGTGCCTTTGACCTCCCAAATTATGACCCATGCAAAAGACAACAACAACAAAAACAAATGTTGTGGTCTTTTCCTGATCCAGGTACATCTGCGCTCAATACAGATGGATGTCCCAAGGGGAACCCGGGACCAGCCAGCATTATAGGAATCATAAGAGATGATAGAGGAGTGTGGATCTTTGGATACTTTGGGAAAATTCCAGACACAACTAGCCTTGAAGCAGAACTATGGAGCATCTTTAAGGGGTTGAGCCTTGTAAGGGAAAGAAGAATACCCTTCTTAATGGTTTAAACTTACTCCCAAGCTGCAATAGAGCTTATCCAAGACAAAGAAAAGGGGCAAGGATATAGTGTAAATGTGCCACCAACAAATAGAAAGAAGGTTAGCCCGAGAAAGCACCTTGGTTTAGGTTCTTTTTCATTGGCATGTGATAGGGCGAGGAGGTCTACCGCTGAGAGCCAGAAGGGAAAGACATACATGGCACCAATCCAATCTCAAGAACTCTGATTCAACCATTTCTGTGTCGCTGACTGGGGTCTCTGCCCCTCTGGGGAATCCATAGAAAGCAAAACAATTCCATAAAGTTCAAATTGAAGCTATTGCTGTCGGTCTCGATTCATTCTCTTTTCTAGTCTGATCATGGCATATGTCATGCTCATCTATTCTATAGTCAAAGCAGGAGCCCATCCTTAGCCCTGTCGATCTAATGGGCCCCGGTTGTCATGTTTGTGTTTGTGTGTGTCTGAATGTCTGAGTGGGACCTTTCCTCTTTCTGTGAGGGTGCGTATTTTCAAGGTGTCCTTTTATTATTATATAAAAAAGAAGTCTATCTTTCTTCTTTTACTATATCGCTTTGCCGCAACGTATCCCAGGTTGGCTACCTGTCTCTGCAGGAATAGGAAGGTGCCTCTAGCAGATTGCCCTTTCTTTTCCTTTCCTGGGCTAGGTAACCGTTAATGGAATATCCGAGGCAAGAATTTTCTGCTTTGTGGAGTCAACTCGTCTTCCCCGAAGCGGAACCCACGTATAAATTAGTGTATACATATGCACTTACAGTTACAGATACAGAAGGCGCAATCGGAGCACTAAGATCATGGGGTGAAGGCACACTGTCATTACACGATGGGTAAGGTGCGGAGCTACACTCTAAAGACAGATTCACTAGATTCCGACCTTCCCGCTGCTCTGTATAGTCCTATTGGAGGGCAATACAAGACTCTAACGATTCCTGCCTTGGTTGATGATGAATTACCTTACTCCCTTTCCATACCGGGTCTAGGGGTATAGTCTATTCTATAATATACTCTTCTTCTATCACAGAAATAGCTAAATCGGAAGTTAAGCCCTATAAGCACTTCACTGAAACTAAAAAGAACAACAAGAGCAATACCTCACAGGCTAAAGCAGGAACAAGGGGCGCAAGCGAAAGCAGTCTAAAGAAGTCTAAACTAAGAAAGACTTACGAACCATAAAGGAAGGATAAGAGCCCTAGCTACAAAGCAAAAGAAGTTGTCGGAGGCGATGCGACGATACTCACCTCAGCCTCTCTGGCGGCATTAGTTACCAGATTCATTCAGTGACAGCCTTAGGATAAGGAATTAAAGATCGGCGACATCTTCCTCCTCAAGGCTTCCTTAGCTACAGGATTCCTATTCTAAACCTAGGCGGGTTCGGCCTTATCCTGATAGTTCTGGGCGTACTCCTCTTCCTAGTTCCCTGACTATTATGGTAAGGTAAAACTCTGTAGAATCCTCCGGATCAACTCCAAGCTAGGCGGATTACCCTCCAATATTCTCCTCCCCTGGCCTAGCGGGAAATGTCAATGTTTGAGCTCTAGCGGATGTCGCGGATCTTGAACTCTTTTGTTGCCGATCTGGAAGTCCTTTATTTTCATTTAAGAAATAGTCGGCTTCTTTATTCCCTTACCGAGTAGACGAGAATGGCACCGTGAATTCATTTCTTTCAATAGCTGCTCCGCTTCAACAAAGCTTGACCCGCCTTTCGCCGCCTCAAAAGAAAGTGGTTAAGTCTTCGTTCTTACCGGTGACATCTCCGCTTTTCCCTTAGCCCGTAGGGAATTTCTCTTCTATGAGTTAGGATTCCTTTGAAAGTCTGACTATAATTTGAGAATTATAGCTAGTTGTCTTCTTCTCTTGCAGCAGAAAGACATTCTAACTTTCAATTTAATTTAAAGAAAAGAAAGGAGAGCCCCAACCCAACTTCGCCAACCAAGGGAACATCTCAGCCTCTACTTTTGGAATGAGATCGGGACGTCCGACAAGATAAACTTCGATAGCCACGTGGCCAAGAAAGCTACAAGTTCATCTGGGTCTTTATGCTTATCGCCTGCCTCGATCTTCTGGGCTTGTCGGGATCAGGATTAACTGGCTCGAACTCCTTAAACCAGTGGCGTACTCAAGAAGCAAAATGTGCTCACTTCTGTTTTACAAGTCAGATTGCATTTGAAATTGGTGCTCAACAGAAGGCTTACAAACCGGAGAGACAGATGACGAGTCTACCTATGAAAACTCACTCTTTATAGAAGGATTGATTTTACCAGCAGATAGATTTATACGTTAAAGCTTTCAGTCAGGACAGTACTTTACAGATTAGTAAAACAGCAGTTACTACCTATAAGTAGTAAAATGTCGCAGATCCGCTGCGTGACTTAGAACCTGAAAGACAGTCTAGTTTTATCTGAGTCGAAAAGGCTAGTCGTTATCTGACCAATACTCATCGATGCTATTTAGGTTGGCTCGAGTACCTATGCTTACCGACAGCAACTCGTGCTCCTAACTTGCATACTGCTCCTAGCGCAATAAGTAGCCTTAGCGCATAGCGCATCCGACAGCCAGCCCTATGAACTAGCTTACCAGCTCGACCTTTAACGACGGGACAACAAACAAAGGACATTTAACCGAAGAGCTCTAGACCAATAGACCCAAGCAGAGCTAAAGAGCTGGCTAAATACGGATCGGTACAAGTACTACAAGTAGCCCTTTCTAGCTCCAATGCGGATAACGAAAAGAGAACAAGGACTAATAGACCAGTAGACCAATAGGCCAAGTTACACGGCTAAAAGGAAAGCGCTCGGCTCGCTCCAAGCATTCCGCTCTATAGTTCTCTTGAATACTTCCACCTATCAGCCTGTGAACCTCCCCTCGTATTAAGAATAAGAAGTAGAGCTCAATCCCATCTTCTTCTAAGTCGAGTGACTCCGCTCCGTTCCAGTGATGTTTAGCCGCGATAGATACGTAGCTCGGGGCCTTCTTGCAGGTCTTATCGTACCACTTGCTCTCAATCCCGTAATGCCCTTGTTATAGAAGCCTTTTCATTTCAAGTGCGGGCTAGCCGGCTTTCAAGCCTTTTATTTTAGTACCCTAACGATAAGCTAGGACCAAACTAAACTGATGTGATGTGACCCACGCACGCCCCTGAGTCTTAGGCCCTTTCATTAGAAAGAAAGCCTGTAAGGGAAAGGCCCAGCCCACAAAAGCTCAGTTTCAATTGAGTCTAAGTGAATACACTACGCCATATAGTTCGGGCAGTTCGGGATAAGAAAGCTTCTTACCAGCGTTAGGAGGAAAGAGTTGTTCAAGAAGAAAGCTGTACATGAAGGTACGGTATCCGCAGTTGGTGTTATAGAAGTGGCGGTCTTGAATAAGCAAGCGGTGCAATTTCTGTTACAAAAAGAGCTGTTGAGTAAATAGAAG
>Ga0181456_100120_pt1 | contig 10126 bp, 11 predicted proteins | sample InSIn3SAF170_2_FD_119057 | JGI IMG/M metagenome (GOLD analysis project Ga0181456, IMG submission 119057) | Clean room microbial communities from NASA Spacecraft Assembly Facility at Jet Propulsion Laboratory, Pasadena, California, USA -... ...
GCTATTTACGCTATTCCGGATCTTGCTCTCCGGTTTAGCAGTTATGATCTATCCCAGCAAAAACGCAAAGCAAAAATTGATAGTTACTGGAGTAGTGCGAAATCTGAACTAGCGCATCAAAACTACTGGCGGTTTACAGGTTATCTATTTGCGGGGTTGATCATGTATCCGGATAGTATTCTCCAGCCAAAGTTGATTTATAGATTTTTGAGCGGTGCGTTCAATGGTAACCGCCGCGTCATTTCAAAAATAGCGAAGAAGTAATTTTATGTTTCGTAACAGTCTCGTATACCTCGTTGGTCGATATGGCGCTTCAGCACTCAACGCCCTGGCATTAGCCGCTTTTACTCGACTGCTGAGTCCCGGGGACTACGGCATTTACGCGCTAGTTTTCTCAAGCGCGTTAACCGCTTACGCAGGATTTTACCAGTGGTTAAGACAATCCATCAATCGACTTATGCCAGCATATAACGATAAGCTTGAGGACTTTCTATCAAACGTATCATTACTATTTCTGATATCTACTGTTCTTGTGTGGACGAGCGGCGCGATCGCGCTGATTTTTATCTCAGACACGATTTTGTTTTGGCAAATAGCTCTCGGTATGCTTCTTACGGGCGCGCTTGGGCTGGGTGAGGTCAGTATCGGAATACCGCAGTCTCAGTTCAAATCAATAACCTATTCAATATTACTGTTCTTACGCACGATTGCATGTATTTTTTGTAGCTTAATTCTGATTTCGCTTGGATATGGTTGGGCGGGATTAGTGGTCGGTACCACCTTAGGGTTTGTGATTAGTAGCCTTCCCACAATGAAACTCATTGTGCGCGAGTCAAAAATCAAGAGTCTGAATCACGCGATAGTCCGGGAAATTGCTGTCTTCGGCTTGCCCTACGCCCTGGGGGGAGTTCTTGGTGCAATAACCGCAATGTCGGATCGATATATTATAGTTGCGCTAGTTGGGACGGATGCGGCAGGACTCTACTCAGCTTCTTTTGACCTAACAGTAAGAAGCCTCCAGGCCGTGCTCATAGCCATTAACCTCGCGGGCTCCCCATATATATACCGCGCATTTGAAGCGGGTGGGATCGAATCAGCTCAGCCGTTCCTAACGCGGCAAGCTCAACTACTGCTTGCTGTGGGGCTCCCAACTACAGCTGCTCTTTCCGTTCTGACCCCATGGATAACATCCTTGATGCTCGGAAAGCCATTTCAAGCATCTGCAGTCGAGTTGATGCCGTTGATTGCAATTACAACAATGATTTCTGCCTTTGAAACTCTGTATTTTGCGCTGTCGTTTTCCCTTTCGAAGCGCCTGAAATCTATGCTCGTTCTACAGGCGGTCCTTCTGCTAGTAAAAACGATTATAAGTTATACCTTCATCTCGAGCTTCGGTATTCAAGGTGCGGTCATTTCTTCGTTGGTATCCGCAACAATTTCTCTGCTATGTACAATTATTATTGGCAGGAGATTAGTGCATTTGCCTTTTGTGACAGCAGATATACTAAAATTTGGAGCGGCAACGTCAGTTCTGATTTGCATTCTATGGCCTGTGAGGCACGAAGTTGCAACCATAAGGGTAATGTCTTACGCTGCGGTTGCTTCGTTCGCGTATGCAGTTGTGGTCGTACTTTTAGACGCAGCAAATGCGCGCGCGATTACAAAAAGGTATATCAAACTAATTTACTGACATGCCGGAGAAGACTGCGTTTGGTCGACGATAGCGCTTGGACACTTCGAGATATCTCTTCCGTGGGAGGCGGTGTGGTGACTCCCTGATGCTGTCTGCGTTGGGGAGGCTCGGATGGGGCAGCCAGGGTTCTTCGGTCTGGATGAGCGCTATCAGCGTCTGTCGGAGAACGGCGGTCCGCTGGTGAAGCTCACGGCGCTGATCGCCTTCGAAGCGTTCCGGCCGAAGCTGGCTAGTCCTTAAAACGTTCGGATGGATCGAAGGGGCGCGCCCGCCCTAGGTGTTCAGTCCCGAAGTGAGATGGGTCGGATCGTATCTGAAGCGGCTTGGATCGTCTGCCCAGGCTCGGCAGGTCGCCTCGTATGGCGTGAGGCCGCGTAAGGTCCTGAGCCGGCGAGCGAAGTTGTCGGCATCCAGGAAGGCGGCGAGATGGTCCCGCAGCTGATCGTGGCTGTGGTCGTGGTAGCGCTTGACCGTCGCCTCCTTGAGGGTCCGGTTCATGCGCTCGACTTGGCCATTGGTCCACGGGTGGTTTGGCTTGGTGAGCCGATGCTCGATGTCGTGCGCCTGGCAGATCTGATCGAAGCGGTTGATGCGGTACGAGGCAGTCGGGCCGCGACGGTTCTTGGGCAGCTCAGCGAACTGGATGCCGTTGTCGGTCAGGATGGTGTGCAGGCGGTAAGGACAGGGCCGATGCGCGCCCTAGCACCCGCGAGCTCCACTTCAATGCCGGTGCAGGGCGCAGGCTCGCGACGCGCCGATACCTCTGTTTTGTCACTCATCGGCTGGCGCGGTTCGAGCGTAAGCAGGGCAGGCACAAACCGCACCCCATCCTCCAGACTGCACGACACGAGCGCGCAACGCGCTTGCCGGCGCCACGTGAACAGCTGTGAGGCGCTCAGGCCACGCCGTAGCGCAACAGCGCGGATCGACACGCGTGTCGCCTCATTCTCGGAAACGATGGCTGCCTTCTCATCCGCTGACCAGCTTCGCCGCCTACCGGCCCCGGTAAATAGCTCCAGTCGCCGAAACGGTTCCAACATAGCTATACGCCCTGAGATCGACAGGGGACGGAGGCTCAAATCCGCGCCAAATGTCCCGCGTCACAGCGTCAGCCAAAAGGGGCTGTCGAAACGCCGCTTACGCTGAAGCGGGCCAAGGCGGGACCGCGAAGGCAGACGAAACAAGGGCCAAGGTCCAGAATCGCCGTACCGATGTTCAGGTACAAGGCGCACGTCTCGCTCGACCGCAAGCACGGGTTCGTCCGTCGCTGCGCCGTCATCAGCGCGACCGCCCATGACGGGGCGCAACGGGCAAACGTCCGCGGCGCGGCCAACACGAGAGGGACCTATGGGTCGACATAGCCTACCGCTCGAAGACCAACGAAGCTCATCTCGCCAAGCATGGCCGACGCTCGAAGATCCACTTCCGCCGGCAGCCTGGCCGCGACCTGACGCTGTCGCAGCATAAGGCTAACGGCACCCGCTCCAAGGTCTAATCGGCCGTCGAGACGGTCTTTGCCGATCAGAGGCACCGCTTCGGCCTGTTCACACCGACCATAAGTCTAGCCCAAGCCCGCACCAAGAGTGGGCTCGCCAGCCCCGCCTACAGCCTCGAGCGCCTCCTCTGAGTCGAAGTCCAACCGGTGGCGGCTTGGGGCAACCTCGGGATAGGCTCCTAAGCCAGTTTACGACCACTGCCAGAACCCCAGTCCAATCACGCCAGATCTGCAAGCAGCGTTAAATCGATGGCCAACTTCCCTCGATTGCGCGGTTCTTCGAGGTGTCCGCTTGCTCGCGTGTGATCTATCAAATATGTCGAGGCGGGAAAGATTTCTTGGCACAGATTCAGAACGTGGTTCTGGTATTTGGAAGGATATTTTGGAATGAGAAACGACTTACGGGAAATTCTCAGCTACGCTCGTCTTGAGCAACTGCCGCGATACGCTGCTCGTGTTTTATCTCAGTCAACTGCTCGCAGGGAAGATTATTTCCCCGATGTAGCGCCGGCTGATGTGAAAAGAATGTCTGAAATTGCGATGAGCCTGCGGGGCACTTCCTATACTCCTGCTATCTTTATTCATGGTGTTCTTCCGCGCTCAGGTACAAATTTCCTAGCTGACGCGCTCTCCTTACATCCCGACGTTGTCCCCTATCCACAGCGTCTGTGGGAGTTTCCGCTGCTTTCGGTTGCAAAAAGTACTGCGGCATTACAGCGCGAATTCCAATTCATGTTTCCTCCCAATAAAGAAGTAATGCACCGTTACGAATTTCTTTCCTATTTAGCCTCGGGGTGGCTCAAATGTATGCAGGATGCTGCAGGCGGCAAGCGCTTATTATTCAAAGATCCACATGTTCACAACTTGGGGCTGTTTAGATATCTCTTTCCCAATGACATGCTTGCTTTGTGCTTGCGAGACGGCCGTGATGTTGCTGAGTCTAGCCAAAAAACGTTTGGTGACTGGCTACGGCGCAAAACATTGAAGCAGATTAGCAATGAGTGGAAATTTGGCTGCGAAGCAATTTTGGAGATAACCGAAGGTGAGCAGCAGCATACAAATGCAATGGTTGTTCGTTATGAAGAGCTGGTGCTTCGGCCAGATCAGACAATTACAAAATTATTAAATCATTTCGGTCTAGAATTGGATAAATATGATTTCGACCAACTGGCAAAATTGCCTGTGAGAGGATCGTCGACTAGTCAATCCGCTGATGCGCAGCGCTGGCAGCCTCATGAAAAAAGCGCGGACTTCCAACCAATAGGGCGCTGGAAAAATTGGAGTAAAAATCGGAAGGATCAATTTAAGAATGCGGCGGGTGAGACGTTAATCCGAGCTGGGTACGAAAATAATTTAGATTGGTAGCACAGTAAGGAGGGGCTTTGAGCTCCGACAAAGCGCTGCATTATGCGATATATCTTGAGGTGAAACGTGCCCCCGGATTGTTTTAGTGTGATGGCTTAAAGGTAGTTAAATGGTTAAGAATGACCCTTTTGAAAGTAAGGCCGCTCCCCTTGCGGCCTTCGACCCGCGGCAAAAACAACTGTCGCCGAAAAAGAAAGCTGTCGCGATATGTATATGCACCTATCTTCGTCCGAAGCAGCTCGACAGACTGCTGAGTTCAATTGAGAAACTCGAATTTAAAATTATCGACGCTCCGCAAATATCAATTATTGTTGTAGACAATGATAAGTTTCAATCAGCTGAAGAGATATGTCGGATGCACGAAGGACGGCTCAAGGGCGGCCTTCACTATGCGGTAGAAATAGAGCGTAACATTGCAAAGTCCCGCAATAGGACCCTGGAATACGCACTTCTGGCGTCGGACCTTGCCGCATTTATTGATGATGACGAATATCCAGAGCCGGGTTGGTTAGAGGGCCTGATGATCTCTCAGCAAAAATTTCAAGCAGACATCGTTATCGGACCAGTGTTACCAAGTTATTCAAGTGGAACTCCTAGGTGGATAATAGAGGGTGAATTTTTCAATCTTCCTCGCTACTCTACAGGAACGACGTTAAGGGACGGAATGACTGGAAACGCGCTCATTTGTTGCGCGATGGTACGCCGACTCGGATTACGCTTCGATATAAAGTTGGGACTTACGGGAGGAGAAGATCAGTTCTTTTTTAGACAAGCATCTAAACTTGGCGCAGTGATCACCTACGCAAACGAGGCTGTAGTTCACGAAGACGTTCCGCTTAGCAGAGCGAACGTTTCATACATAGTGAGGCGGCAGTTCCGTGTTGGTAATACACTCAGTCTAGGTGATTTGGAGCTAGATCGTTCTCTGAGAAGCGTGGTAAGACGCTTAACTAAGTCCGTTCTGCGGGCTAGTCTTGGTTTGGTAAAGCTGCTGCTTGCGTTGCCGATGTTTAGTAAAGTTGGGCTTGTTCGAGGGCTTTGCGATATCGGTCGGGGCCTTGGAATGATCACAGGGCTGGTGGGCTATCGTTTCAAAGAATACAAAAAAATTACTTAGTAGGGTATTGAAGAAGTCGGCCAACGGCGGGCAATGAAGGGGATTTCGTCGCCGCGATGGACGCGGATTTTACCGCGACGCGAGCCGTCGGCCTGGACCTCGGCCGATCCCGAGCCGCAGACCGCATCCCCCTCGTCATGTGCCAATCCAGTCGAACACGATGGCGGCGCGATCGCTCCCGCGGGTGGCTCCGCCAGCGAAAGCTCCGGTGACACACCCGAAGGCGAACTCACCGCGGCCGTCCTCGAAGAGGATGTAGGCCGGCTCGACCATGTTGGCGTAGTCGTCCTCGTAGCCGGGCAGCTCAACGATCCGCCACTTGCCCAGGACGCTCACGCCAGAGCTCCGAGCAGCTTTGGCAGGCGGACGAGGTTGTAGGCCGCAGCCGTCAGAGTGAAGGCCCATCTGACCTTGTCGGGGCCTATGAAGCGGGCCTTGCGCAGGCCGCCGACGGTCTTGATCCAGCCAAAGCCCTGCTCGATGCGTTTGCGGATCTTCTGGCTCCTGCCGTAGCCAGCGTGGCGGGTGGTTCGTCCGTCGATGGAGGAGCGGCGGCCGTTGGTGTTCCGGGCCACGTGCGCGCGCACGTTCATCGACCTAAGCTCGTTGACGAAGTCCTCGGCGTCATAGGCCTTGTCGGCACCCACCGAAACAACCCTGGGTCGATCCGCCCTCGGCTCGATCATCGACAACGCCGCGATCCGCTCGGCGTGACCGTTCGCCAAGGTCAGGCGGGTGTCCACGATCAGGCCCGAGCGGTTCTCCATCAGGGTATGGCCGATGAAGCAGAGCTTGGCCTCCATCCCCGAACCCTTGCGGTCAAGGCAGGCTTCTCGGTCCGTGGTGCTTTCGTGGGTCTCGTTCGAGCGCGTCTGCCCCCTGAAGTCGACCTCGACGTTGCGCCCGCCGGCGGAGGGCGGCGGATCTTTCCCTTGATCGCTGCCGCCCTGATCCTTGGGCTTGAAGCTCTTGATCGACGCCCAGGCCGCGATCAGCGTACCGTCGACGCTGCAGTGATCGCTGGACAGAAGCCGCCTGACCCGGGGCCGGCCCAGCACGGCGGCCAGGAACTGAGCCGCGATCTCACCGGCCAGGAGCCGGTCCCGGTTCCGGGTGAAGCTCGAATGGTCCCAGGCCTGATCGTCGATGCCCAGCCCTACGAACCAGCGGAACACATCATTCCGTGGCCAAGGGCGAATGGTCGGACGACGCTTTGCTGGCCCGGGTACGCAGCGAGGTCCTGCCGGTGATCGAGCGTCAGGCTTCGATCCAGGCCTGGATCGTCGATGACACCGGCTTTCCCAAGAAAGGCCGTCACTCGGTTGGGGTGGGACGGCGATACTGCGGTCAGATCGGCAAGCAGGACAACTGTCAGGTTGCCGTGACCCTCTCGGTGGCCAACACCCAGGCCAGTCTGCCGGTGGGCGTATCGCCTCTACCTGCCGGAAGCCTGGACCCAGGATGCCGAGCGGCGCAGCAAGGCCGGCGTGCCCGAGGTGATCGGCTTCCAGACCAAGCCAGAGATCGCGCTGGATCAGATCCGAGCAGCCTTGGCCGATGGAGTGGCGCCCGGCCTCGTTCTGGCAGATGCCGGATACGGGATCGATACGGCCTTCCGTACGGCGCTGACGGCTTTGGGCTTGCGCTACAGTCTGGGTGTTCAGTCCTCGACGAGCCTGCGGGCCCCAGGATCCGCACCGCTGCCGCCCAAACCTTGGAGCGGACGCGGGCGCCCACCCACCCGGGTACGACGGAGCCCTGAGCAAAAGCCACTCGCGGCAGAGAAGCTGCCAGGCGATCTCTGCCGGAGATCGCCTGGCAGCGCGTCACATGGCGCGTTGGCACGAACGGTGTTCTGACCTCGCGCTTTGCGGCCGTGCGGGCCCGTCCGGCCCATCGGGATGAATTGCGACACGAGCCACGTCCCGAGGAGGGGTTCCTGATCGAATGGCCGGAGGGCCAAGGTGCGCCAACCCAGTACTGGCTCTCGACCCTGCCGCCAGAGACGCCCCTGGGGGAGTTGGTCAGTCAGACGAAGCTGCGCTGGCGCATCGAGCGGGATTACCAGGAGCTCAAACAGGAGATTGGGCTCGGCCACTACGAGGGGCGAAGCTGGCGCGGCTTCCATCATCACGCCAGCCTATGCGTCGCCGCCTACGGGTTCCTGGTCTCCGAGCGGGGCCGCTTTCCCCCCTCAGAACCGGAGATCACCGAACGGCAAGCGCTTGCCCTCTCCCTCGGTCACAGACCCCGCGGTGCCCCCGATCCGGCCCGAGCGACACGCGCCTGACTCCATCGCGACCTTGCGCTTGAGGCTGGCACGGGCACTCACGCAAACCCAGCAACAATGTCCCTGCTGCAGACATCACTTTGTGACACAGTAGCACTAAGCGTGCGCCATTTGCTCATGCACTTGACCGTATGAGGTCGAGCTGCGGCAGAGTCTTGCACCTCCGATTAATTGCTTCAATAAAGAACGCATGCTTTCCGCAGATTGCATTGCTGCGCATTACTCCTACACTTTCTGGATAGGCAAGACTCCAGATTTTAGACCTGCTTCAGGGCCGCGCCAGCCGTGCCTCAGGCTACGTCATTGTTGTTCTACGCCAAGGAAGCGCGTGTACTAGAACTATAAATATAGCATGAAAATTGGTCACGGCGTACCGCCAAAACAGTCTTCTGGGCTCTAATGCAAGCCTGTAAGCCCACTCCAATCCAATATTCTGTAAAAATCTTGGGGCACGTCTCTTATTGCCAGCGAGGAAGTCTATAAGACCACCGCAAGTCTTTATCCACCCTATGCCATCGAAGTGGTGAATATTTTCTGCAACGAATTTATGCTCCAACGGAACACCCATGCCGACCCAGAGAACATCGGGCTGGTAATTTTTTATCAATTCTCGTACATCTTCAATATTTGTGGAGTCGATGTATCCATGATGTCCAGTGATTTCCAAAGATGGATAAGAAAGGCGAATTCGCCGCATTGCTTCTTTGTTTGCTTCGGCCGTGCCGCCGAGCATGAAAAATTTCAGGCTGTGCTGCGCAGCGACCGTTGAAGCGTCATGGAAGAAATCAGTGGTAGCAACACGTTCTGGTAGAGGCGTTTGACCGAATAACTTTGAGGCTATAACAATAGGCATTCCGTCAGCGTCAATACCGTCCGCCTGATTGATGTGTTCTCTGAATGTGCCGCTTGAGTGATATTTTGATAAAACATGCCCATTTAACGAGGTCACGAAAATAGGTTTTTTTGCATTACCCTTACGATCAAGGCAATCCCTCAGCATACAATCAGCCCATTGCTTACGAGAAAGTGCATTTACGCGAACACCGCCAATCGCTGCGCATTTTTCAGTAATACTTGTCATACTATCCATCCTTGTACTGCCATCTTCGTTGGCTGGGACCACGATCTGCTGCGCTAGGTTCTAGATTTGATCCCTTATAAGTGATAATTTAGAGTATTGGTATTTTGCTGACAGGTTTCTGAATGGCAGAGTGTGTATTTTTCGTAGTCTAATTTTGTATCAGCAAAAAAGTTGAGCGGATAGATTTCATCACATTGATCATTTCTCAGTAAATAGTAATACATTATTATTTGAGGTCAAGATAAAAACTCAATTGCGAAGAGAGCATGAGAAAAATTTTTATAACCAGAAAGTGCAGGTTTGGCGAGAGTTTTCCTCTTCAATAGCCGGTCGGCCGTGATTAAACCGTTATTGCTGCTTCAAGCTCGGAATGCCGCATCTTAAAGTTAGGCCGCGTAGCGGTACATCGCGGGATCAAAATACCAAGGGGATCAGGCGCTATGTGATGATCCTGCGCGCGTTTAGAAGATGGTGTTAAGGATTGTCCAGACTTTATAGAACGGCGGGGTACCACACGCGCGCGGCCCTAGCATCAGTGGCCTGACCACAGTGCATTCCAGATCTGTTAAGTCTGTCTCATAGAGCAGGCTCGCACGCCCTAGCTGCTGCCGAACGGTCAAGGTCCACATGGGTCCATATGTTCGGTCCCTGCATGTGGTGTGAGGAATCGAGCCTGAAGTGTTTGGGCTGTTTCCCTCGAGGTCTGGCACATCAACTCGCAGGGCGTTAGGCCGTACAGGGTCTTGAGCCGTCGGCCGTAGTTATAGGCCCCCACGAGGAGCTGCAAGTGCTGCCGCAACTCGTCTACTGCCGCACCTCGTCCTAGTGGTCTGAGTTAGGAGTTCAGTTGCAGATTTCGCGCAAGCTCCTACGTGTCGGGATGTCCGCACGGAGGTGACCGATGGCCCGTGGTCCAAAACCTGCTCCTCTCCATCTGACTGAGGACGAGCGCACGCGCCTGGCGGGGCTCATCCGCCGTCGCAATGTCGGTCAAGCCTTGGCTCAGCGCGCGCGGATCGTGCTGGCCTGCGCCGAGCCGGGATCGACCAACAGTGGCGTTGCCCGTGATCTCGGCGTCAGCCGGA
>Ga0181456_100122_pt1 | contig 10087 bp, 2 predicted proteins | sample InSIn3SAF170_2_FD_119057 | JGI IMG/M metagenome (GOLD analysis project Ga0181456, IMG submission 119057) | Clean room microbial communities from NASA Spacecraft Assembly Facility at Jet Propulsion Laboratory, Pasadena, California, USA -... ...
AATTTAATACAACTCTTTTTTGATACGGACTGAAAACTACGGCGGTTATTGGTGGTGCATTCACGGTAAATATGTTGCATGACCAGCAAGCTTTTGCGGCTTCTGATGCACCATTAACTTCTGAATTAAACACACAAAGTGAAACAGTAGGTAATCAAAACTCAACGACAATCGAAGCATCAACATCAACAGCCGATTCCACAAGTGTAACGAAAAATAGTAGTTCGGTACAAACATCAAATAGTGACACAGTCTCAAGTGAAAAGTCTGAAAAGGTCACTTCGACAACTAATAGTACAAGCAATCAACAAGAAAAATTGACATCTACATCAGAATCAACATCCTCAAAGAATACTACATCAAGTTCTGATACTAAATCTGTAGCTTCAACTTCAAGTACAGAACAACCAATTAATACATCAACAAATCAAAGTACTGCATCAAATAACACTTCACAAAGCACAACGCCATCTTCGGTCAACTTAAACAAAACTAGCACAACGTCAACTAGCACCGCACCAGTAAAACTTCGAACTTTCAGTCGCTTAGCTATGTCAACATTTGCGTCAGCAGCGACGACAACCGCAGTAACTGCTAATACAATTACAGTTAATAAAGATAACTTAAAACAATATATGACAACGTCAGGTAATGCTACCTATGATCAAAGTACCGGTATTGTGACGTTAACACAGGATGCATACAGCCAAAAAGGTGCTATTACATTAGGAACACGTATTGACTCTAATAAGAGTTTTCATTTTTCTGGAAAAGTAAATTTAGGTAACAAATATGAAGGGCATGGTAACGGCGGAGATGGTATCGGCTTTGCCTTTTCACCAGGTGTATTAGGTGAAACAGGTTTAAACGGTGCCGCAGTAGGTATCGGTGGCTTAAGTAACGCATTTGGCTTCAAATTGGATACGTATCACAATACATCTAAACCAAATTCAGCAGCAAAGGCGAATGCTGACCCATCTAATGTAGCTGGTGGAGGTGCGTTTGGTGCATTTGTAACAACAGATAGTTACGGTGTTGCGACAACGTATACATCAAGTTCAACAGCTGATAATGCTGCGAAGTTAAAAGTGCAACCTACGAACAACACGTTCCAAGATTTTGATATTAATTATAATGGTGATACAAAAGTTATGACTGTAACGTATGCAGGTCAAACATGGACACGTAATATTTCAGATTGGATTGCAAAAAGTGGTACGACCAACTTTTCATTATCAATGACAGCCTCAACAGGTGGCGCGACAAATTTACAACAAGTACAATTTGGAACATTCGAATATACAGAGTCTGCTGTTACACAAGTGAGATACGTTGATGTAACAACAGGTAAAGATATTATTCCACCAAAAACATATTCAGGAAATGTTGATCAAGTCGTGACAATCGATAATCAGCAATCTGCATTGACTGCTAAAGGATATAACTACACGTCCGTCGATAGTTCATATGCGTCAACTTATAATGATACAAATAAAACTGTAAAAATGACGAATGCTGGACAATCAGTGACATATTATTTTACTGATGTAAAAGCACCAACTGTAACTGTAGGCAATCAAACCATTGAAGTGGGTAAAACAATGAATCCTATTGTTTTGACTACAACGGATAATGGTACTGGGACTGTGACAAATACAGTTACAGGATTACCAAGCGGATTAAGTTACGATAGTGCAACGAATTCAATCATTGGGACACCAACAAAAATTGGTCAATCAACAGTGACAGTTGTGTCTACTGACCAAGCAAATAACAAATCGACGACAACTTTTACAATAAATGTTGTGGATACGACAGCACCAACAGTGACGCCAATAGGAGATCAATCATCAGAAGTTTTTTCTCCAATATCACCGATTAAAATTGCTACTCAGGACAATAGTGGTAATGCAGTAACAAATACAGTCACAGGATTGCCGTCTGGATTAACATTCGATAGCACAAATAATACTATTAGTGGTACACCAACAAACATTGGTACAAGTACTATTACAATCGTTTCTACAGATGCGAGTGGTAACAAAACGACAACAACTTTTAAATATGAAGTAACAAGAAATAGCATGAGTGATTCCGTATCAACATCAGGAAGTACACAACAATCCCAAAGTGTCTCAACAAGTAAAGCTGACTCACAAAGTGCATCAACGAGTACATCAGGATCGATTGTGGTATCTACATCAGCTAGTACCTCGAAATCGACAAGTGTAAGCCTATCTGATTCTGTGAGTGCATCTAAGTCATTAAGCACATCTGAAAGTAATAGTGTATCAAGCTCAACAAGCACAAGTTTAGTGAATTCACAAAGTGTATCATCAAGCATGTCGGATTCAGCTAGTAAATCAACATCATTAAGCGATTCTATTTCAAACTCTAGCAGTACTGAAAAATCCGAAAGTCTATCAACAAGTACATCTGATTCATTGCGTACATCAACGTCACTCAGTGACTCATTAAGTATGAGTACATCGGGGAGCTTGTCTAAGTCACAAAGTCTATCAACAAGTACATCAGAATCGTCTAGTACGTCACAATCATTAAGTGACAGCACATCGAATGCAATCAGCACATCAGAATCATTGAGCGAGTCAGCTAGCACCTCGGACTCTATCAGTATTTCAAATAGCATAGCCAACTCTCAAAGTGCGTCAACAAGCAAATCAGATTCACAAAGTACATCAATATCATTAAGTACAAGTGATTCAAAATCGATGAGTACATCAGAATCATTGAGCGATTCGACGAGCACAAGTGGTTCTGTTTCTGGATCACTAAGCATAGCAGCATCACAAAGTGTCTCAACAAGTACATCAGACTCGATGAGTACTTCAGAGATAGTAAGTGACTCTATCAGTACAAGTGGGTCATTATCTGCATCAGACAGTAAATCAATGTCTGTAAGTAGTTCAATGAGCACGTCTCAGTCAGGTAGTACATCAGAATCATTAAGTGATTCACAAAGTACATCTGATTCTGATAGTAAGTCATTATCACTAAGTACTAGTCAATCAGGTTCAACAAGTACATCAACGTCGACAAGTGCTTCAGTACGTACTTCGGAATCACAAAGTACGTCTGGTTCAATGAGTGCAAGTCAATCCGATTCAATGAGCATATCAACGTCGTTTAGTGATTCAACGAGTGATAGCAAATCAGCATCAACTGCATCAAGTGAATCAATATCACAAAGTGCTTCTACGAGCACATCTGGTTCGGTAAGTACTTCGACATCGTTAAGTACAAGTAATTCAGAACGTACATCAACATCTATGAGTGATTCCACAAGCTTAAGTACATCAGAGTCTGATTCAATAAGTGAATCAACGTCAACGAGCGACTCTATAAGTGAAGCAATATCTGCTTCAGAGAGCACGTTTATATCATTAAGTGAATCAAATAGTACTAGCGATTCAGAATCACAAAGTGCATCTGCCTTTTTAAGTGAATCATTAAGTGAAAGTACGTCTGAATCAACATCAGAGTCAGTGAGTAGTTCGACAAGTGAGAGTACGTCATTATCAGACAGTACATCAGAATCTGGTAGCACATCAACATCATTAAGTAATTCAACAAGTGGTAGTACGTCCATTTCAACATCGACAAGTATCAGTGAATCAACGTCAACGTTTAAGAGCGAGAGTGTTTCAACATCACTGAGTATGTCAACGAGTACAAGTTTGTCTGACTCTACAAGTTTGTCAACATCATTAAGTGATTCCACAAGTGATAGTAAGTCTGATTCATTAAGTACATCAATGTCGACAAGTGATTCAATCAGTACAAGTAAATCTGATTCCATTAGTACATCCACATCATTAAGTGGTTCTACAAGTGAAAGTGAATCCGACTCAACATCATCAAGTGAAAGTAAATCCGATTCAACATCACTGAGCATAAGTATGTCTCAATCAACATCAGGAAGTACAAGTACGTCAACGAGTACAAGTTTGTCTGACTCAACGAGTACGTCATTGTCACTAAGTGCATCAATGAATCAAAGCGGAGTAGACTCAAACTCAGCAAGCCAAAGTGCCTCAAACTCAACAAGTACAAGCACGAGCGAATCCGATTCACAAAGCACATCATCATATACAAGTCAGTCAACAAGCCAAAGTGAATCCACATCGACATCAACGTCACTAAGCGATTCAACAAGTATATCTAAAAGTACGAGTCAATCAGGTTCGGTAAGCACATCAGCGTCATTAAGTGGTTCAGAGAGTGAATCTGATTCACAAAGTATCTCAACAAGTGCAAGTGAATCAACATCAGAAAGTGCGTCAACATCACTCAGTGACTCAACAAGTACAAGTAACTCAGGATCAGCAAGTACGTCAACATCGCTCAGTAACTCAGCAAGCGCAAGTGAATCCGATTCGTCGTCAACATCTTTAAGTGATTCAACATCTGCGTCAATGCAAAGCAGTGAATCCGATTCACAAAGCACATCAAGAAGTACAAGTGCATCTGGATCAGCAAGTACATCAACATCAACAAGTGACTCTCGTAGTACATCAGCTTCAACTAGTACTTCGATGCGTACAAGTACAAGTGATTCACAAAGTATGTCGCTTTCAACAAGTACATCAACAAGTATGAGTGATTCAACGTCATTATCTGATAGTGTTAGTGATTCAACATCAGACTCAACAAGTGCGAGTACATCTGGTTCGATGAGTGTGTCTATATCGTTAAGTGATTCGACAAGCACATCAACATCGGCTAGTGAAGTAATGAGCGCAAGCATATCTGATTCACAAAGTATGTCAGAATCTGTAAATGATTCAGAAAGTGTAAGCGAATCTAATTCTGAAAGTGACTCAAAATCGATGAGTGGTTCAACAAGCGTAAGTGATTCTGGCTCATTGAGCGTCTCAACGTCATTAAGAAAATCAGAAAGTGTAAGCGAGTCTAGTTCATTGAGTGGCTCACAATCGATGAGCGATTCAGTAAGCACAAGCGATTCGTCATCATTAAGTGTATCGACGTCACTAAGAAGTTCGGAAAGCGTGAGTGAATCTGATTCATTAAGTGATTCAAAATCGACAAGTGGTTCGACTTCAACAAGTACATCTGGTTCATTGAGTACCTCAACATCATTAAGTGGTTCAGAAAGCGTAAGCGAGTCTACCTCGCTAAGTGATTCAATATCAATGAGTGATTCTACTAGTACAAGTGACTCCGACTCATTAAGTGGATCAATATCTTTAAGTGGTTCCACAAGTCTTAGCACTTCGGATTCATTAAGTGATTCAAAATCATTGAGTAGCTCGCAAAGTATGAGTGGATCAGAATCAACGTCAACAAGTGTGAGCGATTCGCAGTCAAGCTCAACAAGTAATAGTCAATTTGACTCTATGAGCATCAGTGCATCAGAAAGCGACTCAATGTCTACAAGTGATTCGTCTAGCATCAGTGGATCAAATTCAACGAGTACATCACTTTCAACATCTGACTCAATGAGCGGAAGCGTATCAGTTTCAACATCGACAAGTTTAAGTGACTCAATATCAGGTTCAACAAGTTTAAGTGACTCGAGCTCAACAAGCACATCTACATCATTAAGTGATTCAATGTCACAAAGCCAGTCAACAAGTACAAGTGCATCTGGTTCCTTAAGTACATCGATATCAACATCAATGTCAATGAGTGCTAGTACATCGTCATCACAAAGCACATCGGTGTCGACATCATTATCAACATCAGACAGTATCAGTGATTCTACTTCAATAAGTATCAGTGGTTCACAAAGTACAGTAGAATCAGAATCTACAAGTGATTCAACTTCTATCAGTGACTCAGAATCATTGAGTACATCAGATTCAGACTCGACATCGACAAGTACATCGGACTCAACAAGTGGTTCAACTTCAACAAGCATATCTGAATCATTAAGTACGTCTGGTTCAGTTTCAACGAGCGTATCTGACTCAACATCAATGAGTGAATCCGATTCAACAAGTGTTTCAATGTCACAAAGTATGTCCGGTTCAACGTACAACTCGACTTCAGTGAGCGACTCAGAATCAGTGTCAACAAGCACATCAACGTCATTGAGCACATCCGATTCGACAAGCACATCCGAATCGCTGAGTACATCTATGTCTGGTTCACAAAGCATTTCTGACTCAACATCAACAAGTATGTCCGGCTCAACAAGTACATCTGAATCTAACTCAATGCATCCGTCAGACTCAATGAGTATGCATCATACTCACAGCACGAGCACATCTCGCTTATCAAGTGAAGCAACAACGAGCACGAGTGAATCTCAGTCTACATTAAGTGCAACATCTGAAGTGACTAAACATAATGGCACGCCTGCACAAAGTGAAAAAAGATTGCCAGATACAGGTGACTCAATAAAACAAAATGGATTACTAGGTGGGGTTATGACATTATTAGTTGGTTTAGGTTTAATGAAGAGAAAGAAAAAGAAAGATGAAAATGATCAAGATGATTCTCAAGCATAAATTGAATTTATAGCTGGCTAAAATTAAAAAGACTGAGGCACCAATCACTAGAAAAATCGATATAGGATTTTAATAATTAGTGATGAACCCTTAGTCTTTTTAATGTTTTTGATATAAAAGAGGTGCAACATGTTAAAACTTTTACAACAATACGAATATAAAATTATATATAAACGTATGCTATACACATGTTTTATATTATTTATTTATATATTAGGTACAAACATTTCCATCGTTTCCTATAACGATATGCAAGTAAAACATGAGTCATTTTTTAAAATAGCTATTTCTAATATGGGTGGAGACGTTAATACTTTAAACATTTTCACTTTAGGATTAGGTCCGTGGTTAACATCAATGATTATCTTGATGCTTATTTCTTATCGGAATATGGATAAATACATGAAACAAACAAGTCTTGAGAAGCATTATAAAGAGCGCATCTTAACATAAATTTTAAGTGTTATTCAAAGTTATTTTGTGATTCATGAATATGTTTCGAAAGAACGTGTTCATCAAGACAATATTTACTTAACAATATTGATTTTGGTTACTGGAACGATGTTATTAGTTTGGTTAGCTGACAAAAATAGTCGTTACGGCATCGCAGGACCAATGCCGATTGTAATGGTTAGTATTATTAAATCAATGATGCATCAAAAAATGGAATATATAGATGCAAGTCATATTGTGATTGCGTTGTTAATCATCCTTGTGATAATCACATTGTTTATCTTATTATTTATTGAATTAGTAGAAGTGAGAATACCATATATCGATTTAATGAACGTTTCCGCAAGAAATATGAAATCTTATTTATCTTGGAAAGTTAACCCTGCAGGCAGTATTACTTTAATGATGAGCATTTCAGCTTTTGTTTTCTTAAAAAGTGGCATTCATTTTATTTTATCTATGTTTAATAAAAGCATATCAGATGACATGCCAATGCTGACATTTGATAGTCCAGTAGGTATTTCAGTATATTTAGTGATTCAAATGTTATTGGGTTATTTTTTATCGAGATTTTTAATCAATACTAAACAAAAATCCAAAGATTTCTTAAAGAGTGGCAATTATTTTTCAGGAGTTAAACCTGGTAAGGATACAGAACGTTATTTAAATTATCAAGCACGACGCGTATGTTGGTTTGGATCGGCATTAGTTACAGTCATTATTGGTATACCGCTTTATTTCACATTGTTTGTACCGCATTTATCTACTGAAATTTATTTCTCAGTACAACTAATTGTATTAGTTTACATCAGTATTAATATTGCAGAAACAATTCGTACATATTTATATTTTGATAAATATAAGTCATTTTTAAACCAGTATTGGTAAGGAGGTAATTATGAAATACTTTATTCCAGCTTGGTACGATGACCAACGATGGTGGCAAGACACGACTGTGCCGTATTATCAACTACAAAATAAGACGGAATTTGACGATATGATTAGTTTAATGGGAATGCACCTTGAAAATGACTTAGATTATCAACTGATTGTTCTCAATCATGCACCAAATTTAAGAACATTTTTACATCGATATGACTTATATGAGACAAAGTATTCGTCTGTGTTTGATGAAATTCAAGGATTCAGTCACCATGCGCCACAAGCGATTAATTATCATCACTTAAAATGGCCGGATGATGTTGAGTTTGTGTACACACCGTATTTATTAAAATGTGTGACGAGTGAACAGACCTATACAAATATTTATTTTAGTCAAGAAGGGTATTCAATTTGGTTTGAAGAATTTGAAAGAGATCAGTTACAACGGCGTTATATTTTTGATGACAGAGGTTATTTATCAGCTATACGTTATTTTGATGATCAGGGAGAGGCTTCTTACCAAGAATATTTAACGATTAATGGAGATTGTGTACTTCATGAAGATTTGAAAAATGGCAGAGTCACTGTTTCAAAAAGATATCAACATCACTATCAACAAACAGAATATAACAATATGGCTCAACTAATTGAAGAAAAATTTCAAGCAATGATTGCACAACAAATACATGAAGATGATCATGTGATTGTGGCTTCAGATGCTAGGCACAATCGACAAATAGCCAATCATATTCCAGCGAAATCATTAAGTTATTCATTTTTTAAAAATAGAAATGAAACTGTGTCAGATGAGGAATATCAATCTATCGTAAAGAATGCCCATTTAATTGTTGATAGTGTGCAACTAGAACGTGATTTAATTAGTCATCAAGAGAAGTATCAGCGGGAGAATACAATGATTCGAATCACACCATTTGAAACGAGACAATCACCTAATATAAGTAGTCAATTGATGGAAACATTTATAGGTGTATGGATAGATGGTATGAGTGACGCTGATTTGCAACAAATGATGCAACGACTTGTGGATTATATCGCACAGGAAGATTATTACCGTTTAATTTTATTATCGCGCCATCAAAATGACATACCGATGTGGCTTCGTGAATGTATTACGTCGGTAAATGAGGAATACCAAGCTAAACAGAATGCGGATGTTAATGTTTCAGCATTAATGACACCTGAAGATCAAGATGACATCATTGCTGTTAAGACGATACATGCTGAACATGATGTTGTAGAAGCATTGCGGACGTTGCGACTTGTGATAGATATGTCAAAAGAACCTGATTTGTATTTACAAATTAGTGCAATTAGCGCTGGGATTCCACAAATTAATGGTCAACAAACAGATTACGTCTCTGATTATGACAATGGCCGTATTATAAATACAGTTGATGAATTAGATGATGCGTTAAATTATTATTTATTTTATTTGAAAAATTGGAATTATGCGTACGCCTATTCTTTAAAATTAATAGATGCATATGCTTCTAAGAATATTATTAATCAGCTCGATGAGTTAATAGAAGGTGAAAATGATGCCACGTAAATTTAGAGTTTTGCAAATTGGAGGAGACGATTTAGAACCTATTTTTCAACACAAAAAAGGTGTGAGTTGGGATTACTTCGATATTGGATTGTTTGAATTTGATAGTGGTTATGTAGAGGCTATTGAAGCGATTGTTGAAGCAGAAGGGCGCTTTGATTTTATCTATATTCAAGCACCATACTCGGAGACATTAACGAATTTATTACAAATGATAAGCGAACCATACAATACGTATGTTGATGAATCATTTTGGTCAGTTGAATATGAACAAGACGAAAATGTCCAAAAATACGTTGTTCAACCATTACATTACCAGAACATTGAAGAACGTAATAATAAATTAGAGGCAGTTAGCTTCTCAGGACAGTATGGAGATAAAGTTTCCCCTAAGTTAGCACTTGTGCATCCGAATTTTAAAGGAGATGTCGTATACCAAGGTAATTCAGAGCTCACGTTGAGTGGAGAATTTGGAAAAGAATTTAAACCTATCGCATCTTGGCAAAATAATCTCGTTTACGATAAAAATAAAGTCATTCAAATATGGCCAGAATTTGATATTGATGGTGCGGTCGAGTTGCAATATACATTTAGATTGATTCAGACTGGCGCTGATGGTGCATTAATTGAGCAAATCATATTAACTGATGATATGTTAGACAGTCCTTTAGAGATACCTGCGAAACCATTT
>Ga0181456_100123_pt1 | contig 10064 bp, 8 predicted proteins | sample InSIn3SAF170_2_FD_119057 | JGI IMG/M metagenome (GOLD analysis project Ga0181456, IMG submission 119057) | Clean room microbial communities from NASA Spacecraft Assembly Facility at Jet Propulsion Laboratory, Pasadena, California, USA -... ...
GCCCAAGAAAACATACACACCTTAGATACGGCCGCCGCCTACGGAGAAAGTGAAACCGTTTTGGGTCAGCATATTTACGATTTAGAAAAACTTAATATTATATCAAAATTACCCGGTTGTCCAGCGAACCAGGTAAGAACCGTTTTTCAAAATTCTTTACAACACTTAAAAAGGAATAAAATTTACGGCTACTTAATTCACGATTTTGCCGCATTTACCCGCGACCCGCACCTATTTGAAGAAATTTACCAATTGCAACAAGAAGGTTTTATCCAGAAAATTGGCTTTTCGCTTTACTTCCCGGAGCAATTCGAAGAATTAGTCCGGTTAAATCTTCCGCTGCAACTCGTACAAATTCCTTTTAACGTTTTTGATCAACGATTTACTTATTTGTTTCCGTTAATGGCAGCAAGAGGCATAGAAGTGCACATCCGGTCGGTATTTTTACAAGGTTTAGTTTTCAAAAACATACCGGATTTACCGGCTTATTTCACGCCATTTCGCCAAAACTTAAAATCTTTAAAGCAATTAGCCCATCAGTACGAAGTAGCCTTACCCCACTTAATGCTTGGCTTTGCCCACTTACAATCGGGGGTAAGTAAAATAGTAATAGGGGTAACTACTTTAGACGATCTAATTTTTAATAATGAGTACGTGGCTTATTTAGATGAGGTAAAACCATTGCTTAAAACCCTGCAAGAAATGGCGTGCCCCGATGAACGTTTTATCTTACCTTTTAACTGGCAGCTAAACAATGAGTAATTTTTTTTCGCTTAAAAATAAAGTTATTCTAATTACGGGCGGTTACGGCTATTTAGGGAAGCATATTACGTTAGGTTTATTAGAAAATGAGGCCAAGGTAGTTGTCTTGGGAAGAGACAAAAATAAATTTAAGGCCGCATTCCCTGATTCCTCCGCTAATTTATTTTTCTTAAAAACTGATGTTAGCAATACAGAGGAAGTAGAAAATAATTTCCGGCAACTTAATCAGCAATTTGGTAAGATTGATATTTTAATCAATAATGCGTATTACAGCAAAGGTCAAAAACCTTTAGAATTAACCGATGCAGAATTTGCCTTTGCTCTGGACGGCAACCTTGGTTCGGTGTACCGTTGTATAAAAGCTATTGCTCCTTACTTCATTCATCAACAAAGTGGCCGCATAATTAATGTTTCTTCCATGTACGGCATGGTATCCCCCGATTTTAACGTGTATAAAAATCACGAAACTAATTTAAATCCGCCTCATTACGGGGCTGCAAAAGCCGGATTATTGCAATTAACCCGCTATTTTGCCTGTTATTTGGGCCCTAACAACATACTGGTAAACGCAGTTTCGCCGGGAGCATTTCCCAGCGAGAAAGTACAGGAAAACACGGGTTTTATTTCAAACTTACGAGCTAAAACGCCTTTAAACCGGATTGGCCACCCGAGTGAGTTAAAAGGGGTATTTGTATTTTTGTGTTCCGATCAGGCCACCTATATCACTGGTCAGAATTTAGTGGTGGACGGAGGCTGGACGGCATGGTAAGTCCTAAAGTTGGCTTTATTATCCAGGCCCGGATGAATTCGTCTCGCCTGAAAGGAAAAATTTTACTTCCTCTACCTTTCGGCTCATCTACTAGTTTGTTGGAACAAATAATATTACGAGCAAAGGCAGTTCGCGAAAATACAACTATAATTTTGGCTACTTCCCTTAACCCAGAGAACCAGATCTTGGCGGAAGTAGCGCAAAGCAATCATGTAGCTTACTATCAAGGCTCCGAAGACAACGTTCTGGAACGGTTTTATTTGGCCGCAACCGAACATAACTTAGACCTAATAGTGCGGTTAACCGCCGATAATCCATTTATCGATTCTGAAATTGTCGATAGTGCCTTGCAAAGTCATGTTATCACAGATTCTGCGTATACTCTAACGCAGGGTTTGCCTGTAGGCACTAATATTGAAGTAATTTCTTACGCAGCTTTACAAAAAACGTATCAGCAAGCCACTTTGCCGGAGCACCGGGAACACGTTACGCCTTACCTCCGGCAAAATAAAGATCTGTTTAAGATTAACTATCTGGTTTTCCACGATAGCGGATACGGGCAACCAAGCTGGCGACTAACCGTGGATAATGAAAGCGATTACGCTTTAGCTTGTTTACTTTACCAGCAGGTCGTACATAACCAAGGTGGGTACAGTTTAAAACAAATTACGAAGTATATTTACGCGAATCCTTGGGCTTTAGGTATCAACAAAAACAATTACCAGAAAAAAGTTTTTTCCACTTTAACCGAAGAAATTCAGGCGGCAATCGTTCTTCTAAAGAACAATGATTTGCCGAATGCGGCTCGTATGTTAGAGCAGCAAATCTAGAAACAAGTAAAATGCAATTACTTTTCAGGGCCGATGGTAACAATAAAATAGGATTGGGGCACTTGGTACGGTGTTTAGCTTTAGCCGAAATGCTGCAGCCTTATTACCAGTGCGCGTTTGCCGTTCAGGAACCTTCGGAGGCTATCATCCAGCAGGTTCAAAACAGTGGTTGTGCAGTAATAGAACTACCCGCCACCACCAACTACCTTGCGGAAGCAGCGTACCTGGCCCAAACCTACGCCGGAAAGTTTGCGGGAGTGATTCTGGATGGCTATTATTTTGGCACGGACTACCAGCGAGCCTTTCGGCCTTTTTTTAAAATTTTTTGCCTCGACGACCTGCACACCATCCATTTTGTAGCGGATGCGGTAGTAAACCCGGCCGGTAACGTAGCCCCCGAAAATTACGCGAAAGAAGTTTATACCAAAGTTTTCGCCGGTCCGGAATACGCCTTACTCCGGAAACCTTTTTTAGCGGCGGCGGCCAGCTCCCGGACTTTACCCGCGGAACCACGCGTTTTGGTGAACATGGGCGGAGCGGATCCGGCTAATTTTACTGTTCCGGTTATTCATCAACTACTGCAACAGCCCTTAGATTTTAAAACGGAGGTGGTAGTGGGCAGCGCTTACCAGCACCTGACCAGTTTAGAAGAACTGGCCCGTAAACACGCTGGTAAAGTAAGCATTCACCGGCAGTTAAGCGCCGCAGCAATGTGCCGGCTCATGCAAGCGTGCCGTTTAGCCGTATTGCCGCCCAGTACGGTAGCTTACGAATGGTGCAGCGTGGGTGGGCCCTTGTTTTTAATCCGGACCGCAGAAAATCAAAAGAATATAGAAAACTTTCTGGTCCAGAAAGAGTTGGCCTGGCCGTACTCTGAACATAACCCTCTTTTACCGGGAGCATTTTCTGATCCAACTTTTTTCTCGGGGCAAGTACGGAAACAACGGTTTTATTTCGATGGACAAAGTCCGAACCGGATTCGGCAAGTTTTTGACCAGCTCTTTTATCCGGAACTCCTGCAAGTAAGACGGGCTCAACTTAACGATTTGCAGCTTTTGTTCCATTGGATTAACGATCCGTTGGTGCGGCAATTTTCTTTGAACCCGGAACCAATACCGTTGGTTACCCACACGGCCTGGTTTCAATACAAGCTAAGCGATAAAAATTGTTATATCTTTATTGCCGAAATCCGGCAGGAACCCATCGGCATGATTCGTTTTGATATTCACCAAGGCGAAGCCATTATTAGCTATTTAATCGATAAAAACTTTCGGGGCAAAGGCCTGGGTACGCTGATGTTATCAGCCGGAATTCTAAAATTTAAAAATTTAAACTTGCCGGTTAAGCACGTAAGCGGATTGGTGCAAAAAGAAAACACGGCTTCGATTAAAGCTTTTACGAAGGTTGGGTTTTCGGTAAATCCGTCGCCGGATAAAAACCACCCCCATGTTTTAAAATTTACGTTGCCTATTTAAAATTCGGCGCTTATTAAACTGTTTACATGAAACCAATACAGATAGGTACTATTCCGGTTGGGCCGGGCCACAAGCCATTTATCATCGCCGAAATGTCGGGGAACCATAATCAATCCTTAAAGCGGGCTTTGGCAATTGTGGATGCTGCGGCCGAAGCCGGCGCCCACGCCATCAAACTGCAAACCTATACCCCCGATACCATGACCATGGTGGGAGCGCTCACCATTGAAGACCCGGAATCGTTGTGGCAAAACCGGGAGTTGTACGATTTATACCAGGAAGCTTATACTCCCTGGGATTGGCACCAGGCCATTTTCGACCGGGCCCACGAAAAAGGCATGCTGGCTTTTAGCTCGCCCTTCGACGAAACAGCCGTGGATTTTCTGGAAAGCTTACGGGTACCGGCTTATAAAATAGCTTCTTTTGAAAATACCGATCTACCTTTATTAAAAAAAGTAGCGGCGACCGGTAAACCGGTAATTGTATCTACGGGCGTTGCCACGGTGGCCGAAGTGGATGAAGCCGTGAGAACCTTGAAAGACCACGGCTGCCAGGACATTATTTTACTCAAATGCACCAGTACCTACCCGGCCACGCCGGAAAACACCAATTTGCGCACCATTCCGCACTTAGCGCAGTTATTTGATGTACCGGTTGGCTTATCGGACCATACCATGGGCGTGGGCGCATCGGTGGCAGCTGTTGCTTTGGGAGCCAGCGTCATCGAGAAACATTTTACCTTGCGCCGCGCCGACGGGGGAGTGGATGCCAGTTTTTCGTTGGAACCGCCGGAATTAAAATTGTTGGTGGAAGAATCGGAACGGGCATTTTTAGCTTTGGGCCATATCCAGTACGGGGTGCAACAAGCCGAAAATAAAAGCCGCTTGTTTAAACGATCCATCTACGTAGCGCAAGATGTTCAACCGGGCGAAGCTTTTACCAAAGAAAACCTGCGGGTAATCCGGCCCAACAATGGTTTAGAACCTAAATACCTGGACCAGATTTTAGGAAGAACGGCCAAAACGGCCATTAAAGCGGGCACGCCCTTAACCTGGGAATTGCTTTGATGCGGTTTAAAAAATTAATTTCGATTTACGCCGATATTTTACATTTACGGTTCACCGATACTTTTGCCTTATTACCCGCCCACGCTATTAACGCGATTAGTCCGGTTAACCCTATTGCCCGCTTGGGCCGGGTATTGTTGTACACGGCCGGGCGCTTAATTTTACCTTTGTTTTTACCCCTAAAAAACAAACAAGATATTACCGGAAAAATCTGGTTGTACGTGGTAAGTAAAAATAATTACGAATCGCTGCAGTTTATTCAAAACCATTGGCCGGAAGCCGTATTTGTGGCGGGCCAAAACAAAGAAATTGGCAGGTACAATAAACAGGTAAACCGCTTATCTACGCGCCGGAAGCTGCTGTATTACTATAAATTTTTACCTTTGCTCCGCGGCTTATACCAACGGAAAGGCAAACGAGCCTTGCGTTTTTTTGATTTAATTTACGTTGCAACCGGGTATTACGAACTATCGGTACGTTACCTGCGCCAATACCAACCCCGAGCTATTATTTTTGCCAACGACCATAATACCGACCCGCGCGCTTTGTTGCTGGCGGCCAAAGCGGCTGGCGTACCTACTATTTACATCCAGCACGCCAGTGTCAGTACCAGCTTTCCGCCGCTGGCATTTGATTTAAGTTTACTCGAAGGCCAGGATAGTTTAGATAAATACCAAGCCTGCGGACCAATTTCCGGTGAGGTACAATTTATTGGGATGCCCAAAGCCGATACTTTTTTAAAAAATAAAAATCAAAAAACAGTTATTCATAACATCGGGGTTTGCGCCAATATTATCGACGAGCTAAACGCCATTGCGCAATTACTGACCCGGTTAACCCAGGACTTTCCAAATAAAATTATTTCTTTCCGGCCTCATCCCAGCGATAACCGCAATTTTAATTTTATTTATAAAATAAACCCGGCCATTCAATTCTCGGACGCTAAAACAGAACCAGCTTTTACCTTTTTAGCGCGGCAAGACGCCTTAATTGCCGCTGATTCTTCTATTCACCTGGAGGCCGTGATGTTGAATGTACTAAGCATTTACTATCGCCTGGAGAAAAGCAATTTTGTTTCGGATTATTACGGCTACGTGCAACACGGCCTGGTAGAAAAAGCAGCCGACTTAAACGAACTGGTGTTGCTTTTAAAAAAAATACGAACAAACAAGGCCATACGTTGCCGCCCGGGCGCGTTACTACAATGCCGTAATTAATACGGAGTACGAAGGGCAAAGCCATAAACTAGCGCTGCAAAGCATTCAATCTTTTCTGCTCAAACACCCGGAAAAAACTAATGGAAGCTTTATTCCGGTACGTCCTCAACCAGTTTTATGCAATTTATCGGCCTCAGCAGCCTTGGGATATAGCTTACGGATTAAACGGGAGCAGCCGCATTCAGATCAAGCCCGGTGCAACTGCTTTTTTCGAAAACTCCGCTCCTTTTCCGGCAACACCTCCTATTTATTATACCTGGCAAAATCAGGCAATACCGTTTTGGTTTGAATCTGCCGTCCAGCCCGAAATAATAAAATTTGAGAAAGGCCAGGCTATTATTCAGGTTGATATTATTGCGAATGCATTTTATTTTTTGAGTGGCTGGCAGGAATACTACTCCACGGTGAGGGATCAATACGGCCGTTTTCCTTACCAGGCAAGTCTGCAAAAAAAGTACGGTTTCATTACGCTCCCTGTCGTTAACTATTATTTCGATATTTTGAAAACGGCTATTGAGCGGGTGTACCAGCTAAAACTAACTTCCGTTCTGGCCCAGGATGGTGCTTTTACCACCTGCCTGACCCACGACGTAGATAATTGCCAAACTGCCTGGCTGGTAGAAGGCATTCGGGCAATGCGGGGAAAAAAATTTTTGATTTTTTTTAAATTATTAAAGCAGAAAATTTCCGGGAAAGACAATTGGTTTAACGTGCCGGCAGTAATGCAAACCGTGCAGCAATACGGCGCAAAATCTACCTTTTTCTTTTTAGCCAACTACCGGAAACATAACAACGTTGCCAACGCCGACTACGACGTAACCCAACCAACTTACCAGGCTTGGTTAACTTTACTGCGGCACAATAATTTTGAAATTGGCGTGCACGGCAGTCTCGTAACGGCAGAGAAGAACGCGCCATTGTTACTGGAGCAGCAAAAGATTCAGGTGCCGGTTCGGGGTAACCGATTTCATTACTTACGCTTTAACCCTAACCAAACCCCGGAGATTCTCGATCAAGCCCAAATTTCTTACGATAGTACCTTAGGTTTTTCGGAGCATTTTGGGTTTCGCCACGGTACTTGTTTTCCGTTTCAATTGTTTGATTTTAAGGACAGGCAAGCTTTTCGGTTTTTAGAAATTCCTTTGCATGTAATGGATGCTACGTTGCACCATCCAAACTACTTGCAACTCCGCAGCGAGCAAATTTTACCGTCCCTAACTCCCCTACTGGCGGAAATACAAAAATTTAGCGGTTGTTTTACCTGGCTCTGGCACAACGAGAATTTCTCGTGCAACAATACCCGTAATGGTCCGGCCGCTTTTCATGCCATCATGCAGTTTTTGCAACAGCAGCAAACCAGTTTCAAAACTACCGGCCAGGTGTACGACTTACTCCGGGAGCATCGCCCGGAATAAAAGATATTTTTTGTTATTAGCACACTTTTAAAGCAAACACTTCGCATGGGCATTATTAAACGGCAGGGTATTCAGAACAGCATTATTTCGTATGCCGGGGTGCTCATTGGCTTTTTTAACGTAATGGTGCTTTTTCCCCGCGTTTTAAGTGAGGAGCAGGTAGGTTTAACGCGGGTATTACCCAATATTGCCCTCGTGCTGGCCCAACTATCGGCCTTGGGCTTTGGCAGCGCCGGCATTAAGTTTTTTCCTTTTTTCCGGAACAAAGCTTTCAAGCATCATAACTTTCTGGCTTTTTTGCTGGGCGTGCCCTTACTGGGTTTTAGCGTTATTATAGGCTTATACTACCTTTTTCAGCCCCCAATTTTAGAATATTACGCCAAAGAAGCTCCCCTTTTACGGCAGTATTCTTACTACATCGGGCCGCTCAGTTTTTTTACCTTATTTTTTACTTTATTCAACAGTTACTTAACCTCGCTTTACAAAACGGTAATTCCTTCTTTTACCAAAGACTTTTTGCTGCGGATTGGGGTGAGTTTGTGCGTACTGTTGTATGCCTTTCAGGTTATAAACTTTGAAACGTTTTTGCTTTTATTTATCGCGGTAAACGCCGGAATAACGTTTATTTTATTGGTTTATATTATTTGGTTAAAGCAGTTCCACGTTTCACTTAAACTATCCGCCTTACGCGGCCAGCCTATCCGGCCGATGTTCCAGTATGGGTTATACGCCTTTCTGGGAAATATTTCCAGCACCATCATTACCGTTATCGACTCGATTATGATCACGCATTATAATGGGCTCGGTGATGCCGGTATTTACACTACCTTTATGAATGTAGCCAGCATTATTTTGATTGCCGGGAGTTCTATCTATAAAATCGCCCTGCCTAAAATTGCCGATTACTGGAAAAACAATGATCTAAAAACCATGCAGGTGCTCTACAAACAAGTAACCCGGATTAATCTCGTGGTGGGTTGCTTGCTTTTTATCGGCATTTGGGCCAACGTTCATAACTTATTAGCGCTACTACCCAAGGCTTACAGCGCCGGGAGATACGTTATTTTATTTGTGTGCGCCGCCCGGCTTTTCGACTTGGCTTCGGGTATTAACGGGTACATTTTACTAACCTCTCCCCGCTATCGCTGGGATCTTTTTTTTAATATTTCCTTAGCCTTACTTACCATTGTGGCCAATCCTTATTTTATTAAAAATTACGGCATTAACGGGGCTGGCTTTGTTTTCTTTATGGTGTACGGGGTAATTAATTCTATCCGGCTGGTCTGCGTTTATTATTTTTATAAGATGCAGCCTTTCGATAAAACCTCTTTGCAGATTATTATGCTGGCTTTACTGGCTTATGTGGTGGGTTGGCAATTGCCTTTTATGTATCATCCGTTTGTGGACATTGCCCTCCGCTCGGTTTTAATAACCGTGGTTTACGGCGCGGGTATCCTAAATTTGAACCTGGTGCCCGAGATGACCGACAAGATTATGGCCCGTATCCGGCAGCGTTTTAAATAATTTGAAGCAACTAGCCGGATGAAATTATTCTTGAATGAGCGAAGGTAAATTTTTAAAATATTTAAAAATACAACTGGCAATGTAACGGACTTGTGCTACTGTTAATGCGGTATGCAGGGGTAAAGCAATTACTTTTTGGCAAATAGCTTCGGCCACCGGGAAATCGCCCGCACGATAGCCTAAATGCTGGTAGGCTGGCTGGCGGTGCAAGGGTGCCGGGTAATACACCGCGGTAGGTATTTGGTGCTGCTGTAAATAATTGCGCAGCTTATCTCGGTGTTCGCCGGGCACCTGCACCACGTATTGGTTAAAAAACATGAGTGCTGGCTGATGTGCTCCCAGATACTTTCGGTTTAGACCCGGATTCGGTTAGCAGCAAAATAACTTTGAAAACCCGGGCCATTATAGCGGTACATTTATTTGGGCAATGTGCCAACCTGGAAGCGCTCCTGGAGCTTACCCGCCAGCATCACTTATTTTTAATGGAAGATAATGCCCAGAGTTTAGGGGCGCAATATACCTTTTCGGGGGGCGCTACGCATTTTGCCGGTACGATCGGGCATATCGGAATAACTTCTTTTTTCCCGACTAAAATGTTGGGCGCCTTGGGAGATGGGGGAGCCATTTTTACTTTTGATCAGAAGCTGGCTACCAGCATGCGCCAAATTTCCCGGCACGGCCAAAGTCAGAAATACACGTACGAGCGATTAGGAGTAAATTCCCGCCTGGATACTTTACAAGCTGCTTTTCTTCTGGTAAAATTAAATTACCTGGATGCTTACGTAGCAAAGCGGCAACTTTTAGCGCAGGAATATGATTGCTGCCTGCGAGCAATCTCTGGGGTTCAAGTTCCGGTGCGAGCAAATAACAGCACTCATGTTTTTAACCAATACGTGGTGCAGGTGCCCGGCGAACACCGAGATAAGCTGCGCAATTATTTACAGCAGCACCAAATACCTACCGCGGTGTATTACCCGGCACCCTTGCACCGCCAGCCAGCCTACC
>Ga0181456_100125_pt1 | contig 10044 bp, 14 predicted proteins | sample InSIn3SAF170_2_FD_119057 | JGI IMG/M metagenome (GOLD analysis project Ga0181456, IMG submission 119057) | Clean room microbial communities from NASA Spacecraft Assembly Facility at Jet Propulsion Laboratory, Pasadena, California, USA -... ...
TGTCAACACCACGATGATAAACATCGTTCAATTGCATGAAAAGTAGCAAGGAATCAAGATAAACATCAAGGTGAAGGATGCGATGATTAAGGGCATCAACTAACAAACCTATCACAACATCATATTTGGCCAAGTTATTAGTGCCAGATCTAATGCAAAAGTTGTTGGAGTGAATTAGCAAATGCAAGGGGGTGAAAATGACCCAAGCTATTAAGGCTAGACTCTTCGTGAAGCAACTCGCACCATCAGCATAACTGATATAAGGTGTGGATGATGAATCCACCTAAATGATGAAAGAATATAATGTAGAAGATGGTGGGGAATGAAAGTTATCTAAATGAAATAAGAAAGAAAGAGATATGCACATTTCAATGGGAAATGCTATGGGTAAAATTTCTTAAGGTAGAGTGAATTTCAAGGATTGGGAAGGATTTCTCCTTCTGGACCTTCTAAGAGGTATGCCCCTTTTCCCAAACACTTATGGATGATGTAAGGTCCTAACCATAATGGTTCAAACTTCCCATGCCCCAAGACCTCATGAGCTTGGTCATAAACAAGAACAAGGTCACCTTCATGGAAGGTATGATGGTGGAATTTACAGTCATAGTGAGATTTGGTGTGCTTTTTGGCTACTTCAATTGTTTGCAATGCAGAATGATGGTCTTCCTTTGCTTTCTCAAGCATGATATGTCATTGTTCTAAATGTTGGGTGTCCGAGAGGAGTTCAATGACAAGGCAGAGGAAGGGGATTTCTCACTCGATTGGTAAGATTTCCTCCTCTCCGAAAAGAAGGTGGAAAGGAGTGAACCTAGTGGCGGTCTTAACAGAAGTTCTATAGGCCCACAAAGAAGGAAAGAGTATTAAATGTCAGTTGGTCTTGTGTTTATTCACTATCCGTTGAAGCATAATCTTACGGATTTTGTTGGTATCGTCAAATTGGCCATTTCCTAGTGGATAATAAGAAAAAAAATATTGATGTTCAAATCCCAATAGAGAGGATATCTCACACCATATCTCATCTTCAAAGTTTCGGCCATGATCGGAGACCAATTTTTTTGAAACCCCAAATTGAGTGAAATCATGGTTAAAGAAAAAGAGGGCTACAGTAGTCATGGTGTTATTGAATGTTGGCATGGCTTTATCCCATTTAGTGAAATAGTCGACAACCATGATAATATACTTCTGGTTATTAGTAGATGGGGGTTGACACTCCATAATGTTAATAACCCATTTACATAAAGGATCGTCTGTGATGATGGGATGGATAGGAGTAGGTGCAACTCACACCTTAGGGGTGTATAACTAGTAATTAGGACAATGTTTGACTGCCTCAATACAATTTCTAAAGAGAGAAGAAAAAAAGTAAACAACGTGCATGATTTTTTAGGCAGTGGCCATCCTAGAGAGGTGACCACCACAAGTGCCACCATGAAAGGCATTGTGCACTTTCTCAACTTCAGCATGGGTGAGACAACAATGAAGGACAATGTCAACACCACGATGATAAAGATCATCATCATTGAGGAGGTAGTTGTTGAGGCTTGAAATAGGTGTTAAGCCCCTATACTACACTCTTATTGTTATTAGTACAACTCCCTTGTTATATTGTTGTACCCATGTATTCCCTATATTATTATTATTGTGCCCTTACATTATTATTGTTATGTCAACTCTGATTATATTATGACCCCTTAGACTCCTATATATAGAGAGGAGGTCTTGTCATTTGTATCATCCAAGAATTATTCATTTGTGTAATATCAAGGAGGTTTCCCCCTCGAAGAGTCTTATTTCTAAGGTGTTGATATATCATTTCTATCTTTTTGTGAGCTGGTTTCATAACATTTGGTATCAGAGCTTTGGATTCTAGGGTTTCACTGCTCCAAACAGATCATCGTGGAATTTTCGCTATAACATTTTTCTATGACGTTTCAGAGCTAAAAAAAAAAAAAACATTTGAGAAGACATCTTTCTGATCCTATGTGTTACACAGTAATTTGTCACCGTTTGTCACCGTCCCTGTTACCCCTCTCCTGCACATTGGAGGACTCATTCCGGGACTTGTGAGAAGTGACATGACCTGAAATCACTTGTGTTATATTCCTCTTAGTGTGAGCTTCATATGCCCTGAAGACATCTCCTGTAGCTTACCCATAAAAATTGCCCTTTTTGCATTAGCGCGGGTCCACAGTGTACTACTCGTGCCAATGGGGGAAATCCTCCAAAGAGGGCGCGCCAGTTGGCGCTCTCTCTCAGAGTCACACTCGTGCCAACCCAGTTGGGTAAAGTTTTTAATAAACAAACCTCCGAAGGTTCTCCTTAACCCCTTCATCAACTGAATCCATGTTGGGTGAGGATGGTTTGGCTTCGAATCTCCATGGAAGGGAAGTGGTTTGCCACCTTTCATGGGAGCTTCTAAGTGATAAAGCCAAACCCATGGAAATTGTGATTGATATTATCTCCTCCCCTTCCATCTATAAAAGCTTGTCTCTATGCCTTTGGAAAGCTAGTGCTAGTGCTGGTGAAGTAAGAATTCTAGGAGTCCAAGAGATTGAAGTTGCAAGAGCCTTCTTTGCATCCACAAAGCTAAATCTAAGTGAGGAGATTCTTGTCACCAAAGAGAGAGAGGCTTGTTCCCCATCCCAACAAGCTTTGCAAGACTTGTGTAGCTGATCACCCAGCCAAAGGAGGACTTGACATCAGAACTATGGTTGTATTCTCCTTTGTTGATTATCAATAATAGATGACTATCATTATGGTTCCACTCTCATTGTCCTTTGTAATGATTGATGTTGAGTTATATCTTTTCTGACTGATATATAATTGCATCTATTGGATTTTATGCTTGTATTTGTGTTGTTCTTTGCATGTGCAGGTGTCCATTCACAGAGATCGTGGGGATCCTGACCGGCCAAAGCAAAGGAACGAGGGCGACGTCTCTTCTATGAATGTTAGCATTGGAATCCAAGTAGGTCCTCATCATCCACCTTTAATTTGCAATTAGGAACTTGCGTGGTAGCATTGTTTGATTGTTGCTAGACCTGGTCTGGGCTAGTAGGGATCGCCTCTGTCCGCAGAGGGGATTTACCTCCACAACACTATGGTCTGAGTTTCAGAGCTTTTTTCACTACAGTTTTGGAGATATGATCTGATGATGTTAGGGTTGTTGCAAGATCCAGAATTTCAACTAAAACAAGTCATCGTGAGAGTTTCGCTATAACTATTTCTATATCAAGTTTCAAAAGGTATACTAGAAACCCAGTTGAGAAGAAATTGGTCTAAACGTCAACTCTGAATTTCAGATCCTGTCTCACTATAGTTTTAGAGATATAGTCTGAGGAAGTTAGGGTTTCTGCAGACCCTTGAATTACATTCCAAACATGTGACCAAGGGAAAATCATCATAATTGTCTCTCTGAGCATCAGATTGAAATTTCATAAGAAGTTACAAAAAGAGAAATTCCTGTAGCTTTTTGTATATTAGTTTTAGGTACTAAGGTCGAAATAGTGAGATGTGGCATGTCGTACAAATTCGCTCTACTGAACTAGTCTATAATCAGGCCATCGTGGGAGATTTGGCATAACTCTTTCTTGGATAATAAAATTTTGATCAGACTCATGGGGTTAGAAAGAGAACTCAAAGGGCTACCATAGGAAGAAGTTTCAGAACTTAGAGATCTGAAATTATAGAGTTACATTCATTTCAAGATCAAGCTCCTAAAATGAAGAAAACTAGAGATGAGGAAGTTTGATGGCAAGGATCCGGTAAATTGGATACTACAAATGGATAAATATTTTGATCTACATGGTGTACCACTGTTACAAAAGGTATGTATTGCATATTCATATTTAGAACAAAATCAATTTTTATGGTATAAAGGGCTTTGTTCTCTTAAACCATTTGTTACATGGTCAATTTTCATAGAGGAAATTATAACACATTACGAGGATACAAAGAGCAACACCTTCTTTAGAGCAAGACCACAACAATTGGAAGAAAAAAGAGAAAAAAGGCTTTGTTTCAGTTGTGATAAAAAATGCACTAAAGGTCATAAGTGTGCTGAAAAGAAATTATTTTACATAGAGAATGAAGAGGAGGAAGAAAATGATCAAGAAACATCAAAAGAAGAGGATATACACTAGGACCCAACCCCAGAGAAAGAAGAAATGAATCCAACCATATCTTGTAAAGCATTGGCAAGAATTACCACTCCTCAAACTCTCAAGATAGAAGGACATATCAAGGAGAAAAAGGTTCAAGAAGTGAAAAATCACATCAAGAAAGAAGAAATGAATCCAACCATATCTTGTAATGCATTGGCCGGAATTACCACTCCTCAAACTATCAAGATAGAAGGACATATCAAGAAGAAAAATGTTCAAGAAGTGAAAGATCACATCAAGCATCAAGAAATGAATCCGACCATATCTTATAAATCATTGGAAGAAATTACCACTCAAACTCTCAAGATAGAAGGACATATCAAGAAGAAAAAGGTTCAAGCATGGAAAAATCATATTGAGCATCAACAACAAGTTCTCCAACTTTTAAAGGATAATGCCACTTTGGTGCATAATCGAATCAAACAACAAGTAGATCAACATCACAGTGAAAATATTTTTGATGTAGGTGATGGGTATTTTTACAGCTACTTCTCAAGCAAGCTATTTATGAGAAGGAAATGTTGGCAATACTACATGCACTTCAGAAATGGAAACCTTACCCAATGGGAAGACACTTCAAGGTAAAAATGGATCATGATAGTCTTAAATACTTTTTAGAACAAATATTATCTTTAGAAGAAAAAAAAATGGGTCACAAATATGTTGGGTTATGACTTAGACATCATTTACAGAAAAGGGAAGAAAATTTTTGTTGCAGATGCACTCTCAAGAAAGGATGGGGATGTGGAAGCATTGTTTTGTGCTATTTCTATTATCCAACTAGATTGGATAAATGAAGCAAGGGATGAATGGAAGAAGGACAAAGAAGTGTGGCCACTCATCCAAAAGTTGTAGAATATCCCAATACAAACAATATTGCCAGAACTTGAAGAGGAAGGAAAAATCATATTGGAACCTAGAGAAGTCACATAAACAAGAACCCGACAGCAACGAAATCGATCAATTTCAGAGTATCTCATCAAGTGGAAGAACTTACCCACTGAAGATTCCACATGGGAGGGCAAGAATTTTATACAGAAGCATCAAGAACTACTCAAGTGTTGAGGACAACACTTTTTTAAGGAGAGGGGCATGTTAGGCCCCTATACTACTAGTGTAACCCCTTATTGTTATTAGTACAACCCCCTTATTACATTGTTGTACCCATGTAGTCCCCATATTTTTATTATTGTGCCCTTACATTATTATTGTTATGTCGGCTCTGATTATATTATGACCCCTTAGACTCCTATATATAGAAAGGAGGTCTTGTCATTTGTATCATCCAAGAATTATTCATTTGTGTAACATCAAGGAGGTTGCCCCCTCGAAGAGGCTTATTTCTAAGGTGTTGATCTATCATTTCTATCTTTTTGTGAGCTGGTTTCATAACAATATGTATGTATTTACTCTTGATTATTATCTTTTTCCTTCTTTCTTATCCATTTTGTGCCATGATATAATAACAAATTGATAGGATTTTGATAAGGAATGAATAAAACTGCTCTTGATATGATTTGACTGACCAAACTAACTCTCATTACTTTTTATGTAGAAAAATAGTAGAAGGAACAACTATTGTTCCCAAGTCAGAACAGCAAAAGCTAATCGAGGAAAATGAGACGTGTCAGGTGCAGTCGAACTAAGGAACAAGTGAAGGAGATCAGCACAAGATAGAAGAATTGTCTGAAGATAGCATTTAGTTGTGAATCCCTCAGGATCTCCTGATCCTCAGGGATCACATTTATCTTTTCCTTTTGACTATAAAAGAGAAGATTGAAGAGGGATCTCTTATCTTTTACTTGGATTGTAATTTTAATTAATAGAAGGGTGATTATGAGAAACAAGATCGTGTTGTAATGATAAGTGAATTTGATGATTAATATACAACTTGTGTTGCTATTCGTTCAGATATTTTGAAATCGTTAAGCAGTGTTTGCTGGTGGCTATGGCCCGATCTCTGGTGGAACTTATTGTTGTTCCCTATTTTATGCATCTTCTGTTTCATGCAAGTTATTATACTTTATAGCTTTTCAGTTGATGCATTTTCTTTGAATTAGATTTCTGGTATTCATTTCATTAATGGGCAGTCATAGTTGGTTTTATTTAATTCATGTCATGGATTGAATTAGTTATTGGTTAAAGAATCATTTCTAGTTAATTATAGAATAGAGCGTGATTGATTAAATGCTTTCCTTCTATCCAATAGTTTAAGTACAACTGAAAGAGCTCAGTTAATACTACAATTCTCTTGGTTGATTTTCATTTGAATTTGATTGATTAAGATTTAATTACGGTACTGTTTAAGATAGAGTCATGATGCTTAGATGAGTTATTTCCTTTAGAGTTACAAGCTTGAGATTTATGATTGCATCTATTTACTTTTGTATTGAATTTCATACCTTAGTTTAAAGCATTACTCTCTAGATTTATAGCTTGCACATATTGTTTACACTCTTGGAATAAAAAGGCTTACCCAGGTTGATAATTAATGAGAGGCAATTAGGAGTTTTAAAAGACACCTTTTAGCACCCAACATTTTGGCATCATTGCTAGGGAGAGTGTTGCCATTTTACAAAAAGTGATGTATATCTGCTGAGAGAGAATTGGGTCTTAAAACGGGAGGTAAGAACTTGCATACCAAGCGAGTAAAATGCTCAATGCACCGCTTGCTTTCCAGCAGAATTGCGTAGGAATTTAAGATAGAAATGAATGTTTGTATTTTTGTATGAATGAATAAGAAGAAAAGACCAAAAAAATATATAATTCCTCCCCCCAAACCTGAAAAATCCAAGGGACCGGTGACCCCTAGATGATCAACCTTCATTTTCAAAATCATAAGAAAGGTTGAGTCTCAGTCATCAGTAGGACCCCGGTGACCCCTAGATGATCAACCTTCATTTTCAAAATCATAAGAAAGGTTGAGTCTCAGTCCATTAGGACCCCGAACTATTGCTACCAGATAGCCTAATGTTTCCCTTCAGGCCACAGGATCACCATCTATAGCTAACGCTGAGATTCACAGTAATACTGAAGGGTCTGAACAGAATTTTCAAGATATTGAAAATTAATAGCCACACCCTTCACAAGAAGGGAATTCTTGGAACCTCCATGAAGGAGAAGGAGAAATAGGTAATCCTAAAATTAAATCATTGGAACCTAGATCTCTTGAAGTAGTGATTGAACAGAGGACACCTAGTGTTCTGGATCAAGGTAGTGCTGTTAAAATCATTCCAACCTCTTTTGGACATCCTAGGAACAACTCTCTAGCTCCAAAGATCCCTGAAGAATATTGGCATATTTTTTACCAATGGCCAATAATCAGTGATAACCCCAGACATCTACGTTACAATACCCTATTGTAGACACAACTGTCAACGCCCCCATGAAAGCTATTCCATTACAGAATATTCCTACCTTTCATGGGATAACTTCAGAAGACCTTGTTGCATTCCTTTTCAAATTCAATGTCCTATGTAGGGGTTATGATTACACCACTAACCCCTAGAAGCTGAAACTATTCCCCTCTACTCTGAAGGGAGTAGCCCTATGTTGGTTTATGGGACTTGGTGGAGGTACCATTAGTGATTGGGAATATATGAAAACATCCTTCCTTAAAAAATACCAAGATTATTGCCAAACTAGAGAACTAAAAGATGAAATCTTTCAAATGGTAGCTAAGCCTAATGAGACTCTGGAAGAATATGTGGAGCGTTTTTAGTATAATCTGCAAAGATCTCCTTATGCAAATTTGCCTGATAATGTTCTAAAAACCACAATGATTAAAGGTATGAAAGACTAATGGGTAGAAACACTGAATATAATGGGTAAGGGTGATATTTATCAAGAAGATTATGACAATATTATAGACTTGTGCATCAGGTGCTCCAAGGGAAGTACAAGGTTGAAACTAGTCAGACGTGATGTGATCACCAGAGACAGCAAAGCCTCAGGAGGAAGCATTACAAGAGTCGAAATCGACAATCTATTGGAGGATTTCAAGATTGATATCCCGGGGACCTTGACGACACAATTGGATATCATGCAAGCTAAATGAAAGTAGGTCGAAGTAGAACAGAACTTGGCTATTTTCTATCCTCGTTGCAGAAAAAACATAGTCATAAAGAATGCCCGCTAGATACGATACATGCATGTGCCATATGAACCAAGGATCATGCCACAGAAAGTTTCCCATCACTCCTAGGATTAAAAGAAGTCTTCAAGGAAGCAGAAGAAGAAGTAGAACCAGTATATCTACTAAACCAACGTCGTCAATGGCAAGCATGTCAAATAGATATGCCTACCAATCCATCTTCATTCTTTCCTCCCTTGCAATATAATTCTCAGCAATATTTAGGGGCAGCATGGCAGAACCAACCACCTTTTTCTACTTGGCCACCTCAAAAAATTTCTATGCCACCATGGCCCAACCAGTCAAATCCAAACAATAAGTGGTCAAATCCCTCTTACCCTTGACCATTTTGGTAGAACAATCCCTATCCATCCCAATGGTCCCCTTCCACCTCACAAAATCAGAACTGGAAATCAAATGGCAAAGATCCACGAACCAACCCATGGGGACAATTCCTCTATCTCAACCTACTTTACCAGCTCCTTATACATTGCAGCAAAATCATCAATCTAATATACAATCACAACTCCCAGCCTAACCCAACCCAAATCCCAAAAATAGACCAATCCAGTCAGTACAAATCATTGAAGGTCTGGACTCTAAAGAAGAGTTGAGAGAGTGTAATGAACTCAAGTTAAGATCTGGACGCATAATCACTCCAGACGAGGATAAAAATATACAACCTAAAAAACCACAACTAAATAAGCCTTTGACTATAAACAACTTGACAAGGGGAAGATACAGTCAGGTAGAAAACTCCTGAATAGATCATAACTACTTCCCCACCATTCCCGGAAAGACTGATGATACAACGCCCAATTGAACATCCTGACTTTGATCTTTTGGGTGAACTCAAGAATATATGTATAAAAATAACCCTCCTCCAGGCTATTCAAGACATTCCAATATATGCCAAAACTATTAAAGAATTGTGTATAAGGTAGTATGTGAGGTAAACAAAAATAACCCTAACTGTCCATGTTGTCAGGCCTTTGTCTGATTTATTACTAGGCAAAGAGACACCTGTAAAATATGAAGACTCGGGAAACTCCATTGTCACAATACAGATAAATGGTCACTCTTTTCCCAGTGCTTTAGTTGATTTAGGGGAAGCCATTAACATTCTCACAACAACAACTTGCGAAATACTTGGCATCACAACCTTGGAACCAATAACTACCTTGTTGGAACTTACTGACCCCTCAGTCATTAGGCCAGAAGGAACATTACCGGATATGAAGGTTTTTGTAGACACATAGGAATATCTGGCAGATTTTTTATTATTATCCCTAGGAACCAGCTAGATGGACATCCTTTAATTTTAGGAAGGCCTTGGTTAGCAACTGTTGATGCTTATATCAGCTTCCGGACAGGTAGCATGACCATAACTAGAGGGAATGATGTGAAGAATCTAGCCTTATACCCTCCTGCTCAACCAAGCCTAACCATTGTAAGAACTAGGAAGCAACCTATGACATATTTAACAGAAAATATTCAGTCACCATTGACTATGGCAGATGCCCTTGAATTTAAAAACCAAACAGAAGACGATGTCATTAATACCTTTATCAATCATCTTGCTACAGTATCTAGTTTGAAATGTCACATGATTAAAGTAGTCCTTAACAATGAAATTGAAGAAGATTCCCGGAGAGATATCAATGACCAACCAATACCAACAACCACTGTCTATAATAGCAAACCTATTGAAATTTAGCTAGGGAAGATCCTGAATATTAACAGTAATCT
>Ga0181456_100088_pt1 | contig 10041 bp, 6 predicted proteins | sample InSIn3SAF170_2_FD_119057 | JGI IMG/M metagenome (GOLD analysis project Ga0181456, IMG submission 119057) | Clean room microbial communities from NASA Spacecraft Assembly Facility at Jet Propulsion Laboratory, Pasadena, California, USA -... ...
CGGCAATCCCTTCCCTTGGCTATGGGCATTGTCCTGGGTAGTGCCTCCGTGGTTGGAAATGTATCTGTGTTCCTCTGGTGTAGTTCCTCCGTGTCTCTGGGTTGTGGTTGATGACTCGTTGGGTCTGGGGTAGGTCAAAGGTACTCGGGCCGCCCTAATCTGGTTCACCCTTGTCGTACTGATGACTCTAGATCGAGGGGTTGATGCCTAATACACGAGTTCTGCCCTCATGGATCTGGAAACCGACACAACATGGAGGAAACTTGCGTGCGGAGCGCAATTAATTAACTAGTAGTGCGGTTGGATCTTCCAGCACTGGCGAACTCTCTATGGGACAGGAGGGAATTGATGGGACGGGATCGAGACAGAGGAGTTGATAGGTCAGGTAGGTAATGGGATGTTCTAGCACCGGCGAACTCCCTATGAGCTAGGAAGGATTTGATGCTGATGAGCGAGCAGCGACCTTCCACTCGTACTGATTCTGCTGATCCGGTCCCAATACTAATCGTACTGATGCTTAGTCGGCAGATTGATTGATGGATTGGAAGCTGGGTAGCTGGGTACCGGATAACATGTGCTAGCAAACGGAGACTTCGCCGCTTCAACCCTCATGACATTACCAGCCAGCCGGAATGATGAAAGAACTATTGCCCCGCAAACAAAGAGAAATATTATATCACCGGTGTTAGGGGAAGAGGTGGAATGGAATTTGAATTGGGAGGCAACGGAAACTGAAAACGAGAGGATTCAGTAGTCAAAGACGTACCTATTCCGAGCCCAGCTCCGGCTAATCGATTTACTCAATACAATCTTGAAAAGAGGAGGAGGGCGAAAACGAGCAGGAGGATCATATGTAGCAGCGCCAGGGTTACCGTCCCTCCAATTCGAAAGCTAACGTGAATCTCCCTCCCACTTAACCCGACCTACTACCGGGAAAGGGATAACCGGTAAGGATTAATCCGGTAGGCGACTGACCCGACCTTTTTGCACTACGTGAAAGAAAAGAAATGTATAACCTTAACCAATTCCACGATGGATCGGCATCGTAAATGATGGGATGGTATCGATTTGTTCGTTTCATTATAGGGGATTGGACCATGTAGGGGAGAATGAGTAGATACCAATCCATTCTTTCGATATTTATTTTCACTATAATAGAATATAAAAGACTCGTTCTTCGCATAACAATTGAAAGACTTTACTTGGGCCATACATACGTTATTTAAAAAAGGATATTTATATTGATCGGGAGCCAACTAACTGGGCCCTGATCGATTGGGAGCTAATCCATCCATTCATCCACCTTTCTCTCTGCGAGCATGCATGGAAGGAACCCTCCCTTGGGTAGGTAGTTTAACCTGTTTATTAACTTAAAGAAAGAGAATATCTGGTTCCGAAGGGGAGACGACCTCCTTAAAATGCCATTGCCCAGACTATCCATGACCAAGAGATATTCTTTACTGCATTAGATAGCCAGGTGCAAAAAAGATAGATTCTATACCGCATTAAGACGAAGACGATAGCCAGGTGCAAAAAACAAAACATAAATAAAACGAATGAGGAGTATGATCATCGATAGCCGCTAGCTTCAAATGAATGAGCCATGCGTGTCGTGTATAAATCATTTCATTAGCCGCAGGTCAAGCTATGTATCAGGAAGGTGGGAGAGAAAGGCTGAATCTCATAGTTGCAAACATGCTCTGTGCTGCGCCAAGTAAAGACTAGCCAATGTTCGCTTCACTGGCGTCCCATCGTTTTACGCTTACTAGTCCAGTTCCATACCTAGCCAATAACGCCTTTCACCCTCCCTTTCTTGGGCTTTCTCTTGAATAGAATACCTCGGGAAAGCTAGTTGCCTTAATATGGTATTCTATTTAGGCACTTCAGTGAGCAAACTGGCTTGATGTATGCATCATAAGGTCCTTTCCTCTGTTGCTTCGGGGTAAGAAGCATTGGTTAGAAGGAACCAAAAAGCCATGGTGATTTAAGGAGAAGGCTCCGGCTGGTAGGCGAGGAAGGATGGGGAAGGTGCCTGATTTAGTTAGTTTCTTTCTCTCAGGATGATGCATGCGATAAGCGTTAGCTAGTAGCTCCAATCGGAAAGAGTAAAAGAAAAAAAGAAGAAATAGCTTTTACTTAGAAAGAAAGAGAGGTTTTGGATGTGGGAGCATTCATATAGTGGAAAAAAGGAATACCAATTGGAGTGCAGCACTCATTCCTTCCCGCCTAGATATACAACAGCTGGTTGGGGTGCAGCACTTATTAATTGATATACAAAGGATTGAACATGTGGGAGAAGGGTTTGAAGCAGAGCGATCTAGGAAACACAAGTAGTCTGCCTCGTGAGTTACACGTACAGTAGAGAGAGAAAGAATAGTTTAGATGGACGAGGCCGCCATCATTCCTATTTTATATAATATGTGGAGAGCACTCCCGGGGTTGGAACTTGGCAATAGCAGAACTAGGAAAACTTTGGGACTTTACGATAGAGAAATAGGTTGGGTTGGTAATGTCATGAGGGTTGAAGCGGCGAAGTCTCCGTTTGCTAGCACATGTTATCCGGTACCCAGCTACCCAGCTTCCAATCCATCAATCAATCTGCCGACTAAGCATCAGTACGATTAGTATTGGGACCGGATCAGCAGAATCAGTACGAGTGGAAGGTCGCTGCTCGCTCATCAGCATCAAATCCTTCCTAGCTCATAGGGAGTTCGCCGGTGCTAGAACATCCCATTACCTACCTGACCTATCAACTCCTCTGTCTCGATCCCGTCCCATCAATTCCCTCCTGTCCCATAGAGAGTTCGCCAGTGCTGGAAGATCCAACCGCACTACTAGTTAATTAATTGCGCTCCGCACGCAAGTTTCCTCCATGTTGTGTCGGTTTCCAGATCCATGAGGGCAGAACTCGTGTATTAGGCATCAACCCCTCGATCTAGAGTCATCAGTACGACAAGGGTGAACCAGATTAGGGCGGCCCGAGTACCTTTGACCTACCCCTGACCCTTCGCCTTGGCTTTCCCCTTATACTCGAGCCCCCATCGACCAATCGTTTGCACTCCACTGTATCTGACCCGATGAAAGCATTGTGGCATGTGCTAAATTGACCTCCCTGAACCAGTCTAGGATCAGTAAAGAGAGCATACCTGCCTGCTAAATTATATGATCCACGAACGCAAGTCCGATAACGGCCTAAAACGCCATTTCCCTGCCCACCTGTAGAACTGCAGCAAGGGTGGGTGGGTTCTTTTTTTAAATCAAAGTATCGATTACCATGCTTTCCCATCAGAATCCGAGCCATCCGTGCCCATCGATCTCAGAGCCATCGCCTCTCCCATCAGCATCAGTGCGATTCCTTTCCCGATCCCGAAATCAGGGGTAACACCTCGTACTGTGCTTCTTTCTAACAAAACCCTGCCTGCGCTGGTTTCCCTAAGTATAAATAAGCATATCAAATATTGATTATACGGCTGTTCGATCGAAGCTCACATACATAATTGAAACCCTCGATATCGGTATTCGGTAGTAGCTCCTTTGGTACTCGATAGCCCCCACCATTTAAGAATTTTGGGTACAATTCGGGTACAAAACCACTACTCCCTCGAAGCCACCCCACTAAGCTTTAGTCCCGGTGAAGCCTCTGAGGAAGGGAAGGGGAGCACTCTTTGAAGGGTAAAGGCACTGGAATGGATGGCACTGAGATGGAGATTGATGGGCACTGGTAAGGATTAGTACAGCTCTTTGTAGGCACTCCTTCCATCCAAATCTCTGAGGCAAGCATATTTCGGTATGTTATGTTCGCCTTTGAGGGATGGATTGACTAATGGACTGAGATTGAGATCAAAGTATTCCCACTTCTTAGCAATACCAGGAAAAAAGTATGAACACTTTGCACTGCATCAAGGGCTTTAGCACTCACCCGAACAAGTGAGGATGAGTCACACCAAGAAGTATTTCCACTTCTGAGACCGATCAAGGGTCAGTGATGATGTTATTTCGTATGTGAGCTTCTTCAGTGATGTGGATTGGCTGTGTTGATGATGTGTCTAGCTCTTATGTGTGTAGATGTATATGTGCCTCTGGTTTCTTCCTCGGTTTATATGGGCTAATACGATCCAATCAGTAGGGCTACGATGGTTCCTCAATTGCTCTGGGTTTGTATCATTGCGATAGGTCGAATAGAATAGAATACTCCCAAGGTTCTCAGAGGCATTCGTTGGCATTCATCAATGGCTAGCTCCGATGGGTTATGCGATGGTTCCTCAGTTTCGATCCGGCAATCCCTTCCCTTGGCTATGGGCATTGTCCTGGGTAGTGCCTCCGTGGTTGGAAATGTATCTGTGTTCCTCTGGTGTAGTTCCTCCGTGTCTCTGGGTTGTGGTTGATGACTCGTTGGGTCTGTTTCCCTCGTTGGTTTTGGCTTCATGTCTGATCACTTGTTCTACCTGGGTTACTTGTTCGGATGGATTTGTTCTGTCTCCCTGGGTGTTCATGGCTCAATGGCTCGTTGGGCCCTGGTTCGGTTGTATTGCTCATGTTTTATCGGGTTCATGAGCCTTTGTTGATGGATTTGTTTGCCTTTGGCGTTAGTGGCTATCGATTGTTTGACGGTTTGAATGAGTGGATCGGTTCGGGTTGATTGCCCATCGCTGTTGTACCATGCAGCTCGGCTAGTGTTCATGCCCATCGATCGGCTAAGCTTGTGTCTCTCTGTTTGTCCTGCTCAGTGTGATTGGTTCTTTATCCACACATTCGCTACTAACAACACACTAAGCTACGTTCAGTGGCATATTATCATAAGGGTGGGGAGGGGAGTATGCTTCACCCGGGCTTCAGCACATCACAGAACTTTATGTAATTCGGGCAGTAACTGCACCCATAGCTGCATTATATGATGTGCGCAGCTCATAATCACCTATGTTACGGATCATTAAACAATATTCCTAATTATTTATGATCGGAATGAATCATAATCGAGGGATGGAAATATATATATATATTATTCCCCTCACCTCCACAGCACGCAGCTAGCACCCACATGCAGTCCTCGCATACGGATTAGCTGCTATCGCAGGGCATGTATATACATCTTTTTGGAGGGTAGATACCTACAAAAGCAACTCCACTACCAGAACACCCACTGGCATGAGCTCTACTAACGTTACCCTTGCACTGATGAGTAGAAGGGTTGAACCACACCCTTACCCATATGCAGGAGATCTTGTGATTAGGCACAATTAGGCTATTCACTTACAGCTACTAATCACAGGAATAAAACACTACTGCACCTTCCACACATTATGATGTTGATGATTTATGAACTACTACTAACATACACTCCGGATGATTGGAATAAGGATTTATCGGAATAACACTCACCACCATAATGATTTCAATAAGGGTAGGTTGGAACATCACGATCATACTAGCATCATGAGGGTGGGGCAAAATGAGTAGGGAAAGATAACCTCCGCCTCCTCAAATGGCAAGAATAGGACCGTGCGTAAGCACGCTCGACTAATAAGGATGCGTAAGCAGGCTCGACCATAAGGGAGAGGACCCTTTAGGGGGCTCGACCAAAAGGACCTTTAGGTGCTCGACCATAAGGGCCGCCATCGAGAGGTCCGACAGGGCTCGACTGATAAGGTCCGGAGGCGCTCTTTGGTTACTTATTTGAGAGGGGATAAGTAAATTGAATGCGTAAGCAGGCTCGACTGGCCGCCATCACCTTTAGGTGCTCGACCATAAGGTCCGGAGGCGCTCGACCATAGGGCCCTATATTCTTTAGGGGTCACTCACTATTCATATGGTGAGGGTGCGTTAGCACACTCGACTGCCTTTAGTTACTTATTTGAGAGGGGGGCCGCCATCGATTTCTCGCTCGGGGCCGCCATCGCCGCCATCACCTTTAGGTGCTCGACTGATAAGGATGCGAAAGCAGGCTCGACTGTTAAGGAGAGGACCTTTAGGTGCTCGACCATAAGGGAGAGGTCCGACAGGGCTCGACTGATAAGGATGCGTAAGCAGGCTCGACCATAAGGGAGAGGACCCTTTAGGGGGCTCGACTGATAAGGATGCGTAAGCAGGCTCGACTGGCCGCCATCACCTTTAGGTGCTCGACCATAAGGATGCGAAAGCAGGCTCGACTGTTAAGGATGCGGAAGCAGGCTCGACCATAAGGGAGAGGACCCGTTAGGGGGCTCGACCATAAGGGAGAGGAGAGGACCTTTAGGTGCTCGACTGTTAAGGACCTTTAGGTGCTCGACCATAAGGGAGAGGAGAGGGAGAGGAGAGGAGAGGAGAGGATGCGGAAGCAGGCTTTTTAGTTACTTATTTGAGAGCCCAATAAGTCAATTGAACCTTTAGGTGCTCGACCATAAGGGCCGCCATCGAGAGGAATGATTGCTTGCTCGACAATAGGAGGGCAAGTTTGGTGCCTGCCCTAACCTTCTGCACTTCCCTATGCCTCTGCCCTGTCGGGAACCTATGTGCTGTTGGTGAAGTTGGATTTCAGATACGGCACGGTGTAGCCCTCTTATTGTACGATGCATTCCTCGGTAAGGTTACTATATTCTTCCCTCAATATTTGCCCTTCTGGAATGCTCTCAACGCCTAGGGCCGGCCTGACTCGAATAATGACTCACATGGCAAGTCAATCTGTCTTTCAGGACCTTCTAGCTTGGGTAAGGGATCTGACCTGGTTGACCTTATCGATTGGGTTCCGTACTTCTCTATAGCATAGGGTCGGGTGTACTTACCAGCCAGCTAGGGAAGGAGGTATTACCTTATCTCAGATCAGGACCGGCTTTCCTCCCCTAAGTCTTTCCAAAGGCTTGAATAGCCAAAATAGAACTTTAAGACCTTATAGGATAGGCTCGTTTGCCTTCGGTAATCAAAGAGAGATAGAATCGAGTCTCTGGAGCACAATTCTTTCACACACCAGGAACGGCAGGACCTTACTTGACCGGGTTGAGTACCAGTGGACCTAGTGGCTTCTCCAACAACTCCGCCACGATTATTCGCGGAGCAATCCCTTCTAAGGAACTCCGCAATCCGCAGAGATGTAGTGAGCTAATTGAACTGATAGAAAGTGCCTACAAAGCCTATTGATTGAGAGGGTAAATTCAGTAAGCAAACCTGGCGTTATGGGTTACTGGATCTTACCCTGCATGAGCCTAAGTAATGGTTGGAGGCTAGGGCATAGGTGGGTCAATTCGCTCTATAAACATGGCGTTACCTAGCTATCATGGGTGGGGAAATTAGCTCTATAAACCTGGCTAAAAGAAAGAAGGTCCCGGAGGGGCTTGCGCTTCCTAGTGCAAGGAAGAGTATGACAGAATAGGAATAGGAGAGGTCATCAATAGCTCCGACTGAAGGATCTGTCCGGTTGGGAGGAGAACTCGTTACTTCCGCCGGTTGTTAATTCTCTATGGCTGGCTTATCTAGATGTAGTTTTTTATGGCTGGCCTATCTAGGAGCATTCTTTCTTTCCTCCGGCTATAGTGGATTGGTCGACTCACCCGCCTACACCCCCGGTGAATGAAGCTGAACCCGTGCGTGTTAACTTCTCTCTCTACAACCGGGCACCTATACTATTCTAGTTAGGCCTCCCAACAATGATTTGAATTGAGGGAGCTCGAGCTCAACTACAGCTTTCCTTCCTCCGGAGTAGCTCCTCAAGAAAATGGATAGCTTTCCCTGCTAGGCCATCCCTCACCCCCGGTAGCTCGAACAATCCAATGAAGCCGGGCTCTTGCCGGTTGAACAAACTAGTTGAATTGGACTACGTTTGGTTTAGCTATGGCTCCTCTTGAAGGCCGATATAACGTATGTAAGTTAGGGAGGTTAATAGCTAGTCGTTGCCGGTTGAGCAACTATTATGGAAGGAGGAATTCGAGCCTATCCTTCTCCGAGCCTATCCTTCTCGAACTAGTTTCACTCGCTCGAGAAAGTAGTTGAGTCAACCGGCTAGTTTTGGCTGTTCCCGACCGAGCTAGTAGCCCTACCATTTGGCTTTTCTTGTCCGACCATCCGGCTGGCCATCCTAGTTGAGCATGCTTTCTAACACTCCCTGCTTTGTTTTCTCCTTGTTGCCATAAAGGTAGTCTACTCCCTCGTCACGAGATAGTGAAATGAGGAGGAAGGACCAGCGAGATCTCTATCCATTCCTGCTCATAGTTGAACGGGTGCTAAACGAACTGGAGCCCAACCCGTAGGAGCCCAACGAAGATAGCCTCAAACTGTATTCTCATATTCTATGACTAGTTAGGACAGCCAAACAATAATACAAGAAAATGCGGTAGCAGCTAAAAAACGATTGGATGGTCCCCAGCTAACAAGCTACTTCCTTCCAAAACAAAGCGACTGGACAGAAAGAAATGATGGTCCAGCTGATTCTTGCCTCCCACCGGGCGGGGGTGTGGCAGGAGAACGATAGTTGAAGCTTGTCCTCCCAGGGGGTGAGGATGGAGGGGAATACATTTCAATAGCTAGTCTAAATAAAGAATAGCTAGTCCTCCCAATAGTACACCCCCGGTGAAGGATGGCAAACCCGGATTGCAGTTTCAGGCTTGTCCGAAAGCATGCTCCTCAAGGCAGGAACTTCAGAATGCTCGACCGGTTGGATAAAAGTTCAGGATGGAGTCACCTTACTTTCTTTAACTCCCTCCCTGTTTCATTTATAGTATACTCCCTCGGTAATTGAAACGGAGTACTGTCCAGCTCAAAAACGATTTCGTTACCCACCCCGCACCAACGGTTTCCCTATCTAGCTTTGTCGGGTTGCCCTATCTAGAAAGCTTTCATTATCCACCCCCACCGGTTGAACTCCCTCACTCATTAAGAGGCTAGGGAAGGTAGAAAAGAAGGCTATCCCTCTAATTAAGCTACTTCATTAAGAAGCTTATCTAAGAAAGTTGAGAAGAGAAGCTAGGAGAGGAAGCCTTACCTGGACTCATCTACCCGAAACATTCAGACTCCCTCATTCATCTAAGAAAGCTTATCTAAGAAGGAGGGCTTAAGAAGGGTAGGTCGATTGCAGAAACCATGGCATTAGCACATGAAATGGTAAGGGAGCTGTACAGGGATGTGTGGGGCAGCAATGTTTTGCTAAAACTGGATATGGCTAAAGCCTATGACAGGCTGGAATGGCCTTTTTTCTTAAAGGTGCTTCGAAAGCTCGTCTTCCCGCTTTCTGGTTTAGTTTCAAGCTCCAGCTTAGGTATCTTATATAGTGAAAGCTGCGTGATGAATCTCATTGCCGGGCCAGAGCCCTTCTTTCTGATACGGATTTGGGTGCCTCGCCTGAAGCGTCTCATTCAGATATAGATATTACAGATCCGCATACGAAAGATTGGAATGACCGGATAACTGCCCAAAGCACTACTAAATGGGTGTCAAACGGGAATGAAATGGGATGACTGATTGATGGATACGTGGGAATATTCCACTCCTGAACGACTTGGTACTCCCTCTTTCTCTATGGATCGAGCATATGAGGTTCCACTCTACCGCACCAATGCAGGAATTGGAATTGATAGATGTTCCTCCCGGTGCCTTGCCAGAAGCTCGTTTTCCAACGAGAAAATGGAATATTTGAAGACCCCATCCCCGGAACTGGAAAAGGACCTAAACTCGTGATAGAAGCCTAATGCAATCTGGTTTTCCCACTTTTCTAGTTACGGAGAGAGAAGCCAACTCTACTTCATTCACGAAATAAAGAGTTCCAGAGGCTGACGTTCCAAACCCAACGTATGAAGATGCTGTTCCATAAGAATAGAATTCCTACCCGAATCCAACCGAATAAGCCGTTAAAGAGGCCGTTGTTCCAGGCCTAGAATAGGAGTGGCTCCCTGACTTCTTTCTACCTTACTAACTGTACCCAGATAATCAATGTCTTCACCCTAACCCATACACCTATCCATATTTTGCCGTATCCACTGCACGCCCTAAAGAAAGATTGTCACCCGAGCTCGTATCATTCGAATAGAAAGAATCAGTGACCAGATCCGTGTACCAGAAATCGTGTATTAGGCATCAACC
>Ga0181456_100127_pt1 | contig 10038 bp, 5 predicted proteins | sample InSIn3SAF170_2_FD_119057 | JGI IMG/M metagenome (GOLD analysis project Ga0181456, IMG submission 119057) | Clean room microbial communities from NASA Spacecraft Assembly Facility at Jet Propulsion Laboratory, Pasadena, California, USA -... ...
CTTTGGCACATTCTCTTCATCCCGCGTGGCGTAATGGTAGTGTGTCGTTCAGTAGCCACAAGAGCCACCCTCGCCCTCCACTCGCTACAGACGGAGAATGAAATCTGAATTGAAGAGCGAACACGTGATCCAGGTAGTGCATCAAGAGTTCGAATTCGCGGTCGTGTCCAAACAAAAGGCGGGTGCCGCTCGGCGTTGGCGTTGTCGAAAGTGTCTGCTTTGAGGATTCATCGGGTGTCATGAGAGGAGTCTCTCCTTCCAGAAATTCGTGCGTCGACTCTTGCACCTCTGATCGACCATCATTCCAGTCATGCTTTGGATCAATGGGTTGGATTTCATCGTTGACAACGGATGTTCGTTGGCTTTTCTTTTGATCCTCTTCCGTCTTAGACCGAGACATTTCTGTTCTCTTACGCTTGTTGTTCTTTTTGACTGCATCCTTGATTTTGTTCAATTCTGCACGCTCCTCTTCTCCACCGTTCATCCACTCAGGCCGGTCTCCAAAGCCATAGCATGGGATATCACGCGATTCGCACGCACGACACGTCGGTTTTGTTGCATCACACTTCTTGCGACGAAGTTTACATGTCCAGCAGCATATGGATTGTTGACGCGTAGTAGCGTTTTGATTCGGCGACATCAAGAGCCTCCATGAATGATGCTTGCTGGCAAGTGTGTTATTCGATGAGGAAGTCGTGTTCTCAGATGGAAGCCGAGGAGCGAACTGCAACTGCTGCCGGATCTGTGTTGCCGAAGTTTCTCCGTCCACGGCAGGTCCAACCGAAGGACTTGCAAGTCGTTGAGACTCCTTTCCACTTCTCATTAAAAAAATACAGCTGTACATGTACGACGACCGCTAAGGGGCATCCTTGAATTAGTAACACATGCACTCTCGTTCCTTCGGACGTCTGCGCGTCGCCCGAATCATTGAAGTCTTCCTTTAGCCGACTTCCTGCTCTTTTAACGATGTGCTTTCGAGGAGTAATACACATCATCGACATTTGACATCGCGTCACGTCTTTGAAGACTGCAGTCCGAGTACATTGGAACGAGCTAGGTCTCGACGCTCAAACCGGCTCCAGCATGTTCTCCTTGATGAAGCATCCACTTCCAACGGTTTAACCATCTTCTGCATTCAATATGTGCAGAGCAGGAAAACGATTCTCGAGATCGAATTCGTTCATCTCAATAAGAGCGCAATCGTGGCTGCAACAAAGGTTCTGTCTAGAACTTTTCTGCAGTATCAATGACCATGGCAAGCGAGTCCATGGATGTCGATTTCTGACTGGTTACAGTGGGAGCAGGTTTACCATAGTTTCCTACCACCGCTCACAAGCCTTCATGCGCTAAGCCAACGTTGCGCATACCCTTGCCCACAACCCTTTCCTCTGCGCCCGCATTATGCTCAGCTGCGTTTCTCCTAGCATGTGCATGGTATAGCTCTGCGTCTTGCCGATATATGATCCTTGCTGGTTGCTTATCTCAACAGAAGAAGAGGCATGGTCAAGTATAAATCTTGCCCCTTCCTCACTACTAACATCATCTCCTGATCATCGGATACCACTCGCTCTCTCCCCTCAGAAGAACACCTTCTACGTTCCAACTGAAGTCACTCACTATGCTTTTCATAATTCAAGCACTGTCCCTTGCAGCTCTTGCCGCCACTGTGCTCGCAAATCCGCTCCCACAACAAATCCACCACTTCAAGCGCACTTGCTCCACAGGCCCAGACACTTCATCTTCTTTCCTCGCCAACCCAGCCTACTCAGCCGCAGCAAACAATGCCGTAACACCCTCAGGCTACATCAACACATTCACAAACCTCCACGCCAGCAACAACGCAGATGGCTACCAAGGCTACACCATCCTTCCCGCCTACGATATCGCCTCGTGCGCCAATTCATGCACAGCCCGCCCCTCCTGCCAGGCCTTCAATGTCTTCTTCGAGCGCACCCCTCCCTCTTCAAACTCTTACAACTCCACCTGCTCTACCGCGACCATAAAATGCGTGTTTTGGAGCGGTGGAGTTACCGCTGCCAATGCAGTTAATACTGGCTCCACTCAGAATGGCTTTGAGATCGTCATTGCAGGATCAAATGGCTATATCAAATCCGCCATTGCTGCTTCTCCTGGTTATGGCTCGTCTACATATCTGGGAAATAACGCAATCAGTGCTCCCAACGACTGTAATGGGAAAAACACATATATGGGATTCCAGATCTTCAATGACGCTCCATTCAACGCGACGAGATGTGCTGAGGCTTGTTCGGCACAATCGGCTTATAACATCGCGCATCCGGGCTCTGATGGCGTCAAGCCTTTGACCTGTCAATTTTTCAACACATACGAGACTTTCAAGAATGGTGTTAATCAGGGCCAGTGGTGTGTGCTTTATGGTCAGAGTTGGGGCAAAGGTGTTGCGACGAACACTGGATACACGTATGGGAAGGATGTTTACACCATCGGATCATCTTATGCTTATGCTAATGCTACGGATGCTGGGGTTTGCGTGAAGGCGTGATGAGTTTGGAGAAAGGCGTGATGAGTTTGGAGAAAGGGGTGAGCAGGTTTATTGTGGTTGGCAGGCTACAGCACTTGTATACGGTCATGTGTATAGAATATTATGTCGAATCTATCTGCATATCAAGTTCAAGGCACCGTCAAAGGCTCCTCAGATCTTGGTATTCTAAACGGAGGTTGTGATCCATTCGCTCACTTTGGAAAGTACTTCCATGTCTGAAAATACTCCGCCTCGCGACAGTCAGTCTAGTTGGGTGCTTTGGGAGTGAGTTGGGAGGTACGGTTTTGCAATCGTGAAGCCCTTATGGACTAGTCACATATTGACCTTGACTTGCAGATTCAGTAGGTCTGAGAGTGCCCTTTCACTCTCTACGCGCCCATGATTTTTTGTTTGTTAGTCTAGATGGGTTGAATAGTGTTGTTTTCATTGATTCATAGGAATTTCGTCCGATACAAGCGATCAGTCATTGTGATGTCGACAGAGTAGCTGTTTCACAGGCTCAAAGGCTTCGCGAATCGGTCTGCCATTGCAGGCTTCTGGGTCCTTTTGCAACCTAAGGCTGTCTCTTACACATCTTGCCTTGTGCACCCTTGCCAATATTGTGGCCACCACATTTGTCATCCATCCAGGTCGCCCACTCTGTAAATCGTTAGTAACGACCACCTAAGAAGCTCTTCTCTGATTCTTATACGCACTGCCCTTCATCATCCTATTGTCCACCCACGACAGATGGTTGTTCTCACAAACGCATGGAAACACGCCGTGTTTCCACCACGACCGAGTAGGGGTCTTATGCAGCACACTGTTGTCGATCTTGCAGAATTTCTCGTCCGATAGACTCTCCCAATGATATTTGCCCATCCAGTCGACACCGGTGTGGTGGTTGCCGATGATGCAATCTTGCTATAATGTTATTAGTACTATTTCTACTAAAGCAAGAGGTTAATTTACGATTTCCTGAGGCAGGCCAGAGATGTCGGGTGTAGCAAGGGTTGCCGTTGCGGCAGCCAGGAAGCCGACAAGATAAGTGGTTGGACGCATCTTGTGTATTGTGTGGAACGTCGGTATTGTGAAGTAATTTTGCGAAATAAGAGGGAATGGCGAGGCTCTACTTGTACGACGATGAATAGTTCAACGAGTCGGAATGAGTCGAATTTGTGACATGAGTTGGTCCATCAAACTTGAATCTTCGCACTTTTGAGGTTATTTTTCGCTACCATGAAGCTCGGCCGAATTGTGGAAAAGACCCGTGTATGGACTGATGGGATGTGCAGTGACCTTTTGACTATGAGTAAGTCCATCGATATGACGGTATGTTATTGTCCGTGTCCAGTGAGAACGGGCTCAAGGTTCGAAGGGCTTGGGATACAATCTGCCATGGAGAGCTTCAACACCAGGTTCGTAAATGTCGTTGCCGTGAAGATCGGCCCAGTTGTCGGGGAGGCGCATGTTCGGAGGAAGACGATACTGTCCATAGCAAGCTCTGTTGTTGCAACTGAGTTTGCACTTTCCGTAAAGGCGGCAGTAACAGTCAGAGGCACTCGGGCACGCCTGCTCGTTCAGCTGATCCAGGTCCACACGTCCATGGTGCTGCGGGATGAAGAGAATGTGCCAAAGATAAGACAGCACGCGGCCAGCAATACGGTCATCGCGAGGAGCAGCGTTGGAGTTGCGTGACATGCCGTAGCCATCGAGCAGCCATTGTCGCAGTGCAACATATTCCTCGCGGGTGTGGCGGTGTACGGCTTGTTTGGAGACGACAAACTGAGCACAACATTGTGCGCGCACGGGATCTCCTCTTCCAAGTTTCAGCCCTTTGCTCTTTCCGTTCTTTGAGTATTCATCTCCGCCGAACAGAACTGCAAATGCCTTGGGCATGGCAGCATCCGAGGCTGATCGGGCGCTCCAGGGTTGTAGTATGGAGTTGAAAGTGGTTTCAAAACTTCCTTGGGCGGGACCAGAGTCTTTTGGACATGTTCCGGCACTCCAGTCGCAGCGAAGGTTGTGGTAGCCGGTGGCTGAGAGGGCCGAGGGGACGTTCAAGGTGGCTAGGCTGGCGGCATTGTCGTAAAGTGGATCGTCGTTGTGCCATTGGAATCGGTTGCCATGTACAAAGACGGCGCCGGCTTGTGGAATGGAATCGTAGTTGTCGATAAGGAAGGTAAGGTAGGTGATGGACTCGTGGCCACGATTGGCAGGTACGCGAAGATATTTTACGGTCGGATCTATCGGCGCGTCGACCTCGTAGATGCAGAGATGGTACTTGGAAGAGAGTCTCTTCAACCAAGCAGTTTCGCCATCGGCAGCAACATGTGACACGATCAAGGCAGGCTTGGAGCTATCTTCGAGTCCTGGACACAAGCCTCGAGCTTCGGGTAGGCTTGCTGCCGTTGTTCGATAGCGGATTGTGTTCCACGAGTACAGCTTCGGTGCTGATGGTTGAACCAGAGAGACGATGAGATAGATTACGATACAGATAAGAGCGAGCTGCAGTAGCGACTTGCGCGACCTTCGTAACATGTCGACGAAGTTGTGTTTACAGCACCATCATTACGCTTGAAGCTTGGGTACTTTTTCACTTCTCCATCAATGTCCCGCACGAGCCGTCCCGGTTGTTCTAAGTGCACAGCCACACCCTGGGAGCCATATTTCAGCCACAAAGCTTGGTTGAAGCATCTAGACCTTTGCATGGTTGTCTGAATGCCGGACCACTCATCTTCTGTTTATACGATATATCAATCTTTGTGGACATAATCGAGGACGACTTCCAGCAACCTCAGGTAGCAGGAAGCAGGAGTATGTCATAGACCGGCTATGCGGCTGCGACATCAATAGTTGCTCTTCCGGTCGTGCCTAGCTTTTTGACTTTACCCACACATTTCCTGATCCGGCTGTAGAACCAAGTAGCGAGCATCGAAACTATCCTGCTCCTGCCTCCCCATGTGCTACATTTTGTCACTCTTAGCCATCTCTCGCGAACGCAACCAAGGCCATCCAGGTCGAAGTAATGCACAATGCTTTTCAGACCAGGGTAGCCCTCCACTAGGAAGCGCTGACTTTCTTGCTCTCCGTGGAGGGCTGCACTGATTTTGAAAACATTGTGTATTATTGCAACATGCGCGTGCGTGACAAGGATCAGCACACGGGGAGGTGACACAGCAGCTCATGTCTGAGTGACACTTGTGAAAGGGCATCGCTGTTGAACGAGAACAAATGAATGGCCATCTCATTCGAGTTGCAGATATCAATCGCGGTTGTCGAGTTGACCGCGTAATGTGTTTTCAGCAACGGCATCTGTCCGCTGGCTGCTCTATAGACTGGTCGCTGGAGAAATTTCAAGCCAAGCCGCGGAATCACAAACAGGATATGGTCTTGAAGCCCAAGGTGGTCTGGGTGGAGACATTGCGAAGAGTTGGTGCTCGTTCATCATATTCTCGCCAAGTCGGAACCAGGCGGGTCATGGTATGGGAGTACGTCCTCAACATCCACTGTCAATCAAGTATTGAGAGACGATAATCTTGATCGAAATTCGTCGTGAAAGACCATACTCCTCATCTAACAACGTGCTGGACAAGTGAGAGTACTTAAAGACATACTCGAGTACAATAGACCTTCGGCAGACGAAGCTGGGGAAATTACGAGGTGATAAGCTCAGGGAACTCTGGTGGACACTCCGGTCGATCGACGAACGAGATGAAGATCAGCCGTATTGATTTGAGATTTGCGACGCACTTTTGGCAGCAGACTTTGGGATCAAGTGAAACACAAGCAACCAGAACAGCGACAATCAACAGCAACAATCGCAAGTGGCTTTTCTTCAGCCTTTGTCCTTTTCCAACTAAAAACGGTCGGTGAATCGAGTACCAAACAAACCGGCAAAGGGTCTCTACACCGCGTCACCAAACAAGCCTTGGCCTGCGTCACGCTGCAAGTGTCGAGAGCCTCCGCACAATTCCATCATCTCGCGACCATCTCCCTCGATACCGTTCACTCTTCTATCCTTCTCCATTCTAGCCGTGTTTCTCTTGCAGAGATCCCCCGATTTCCTTGCACAACCGAATGGTCAACATGGCTTCGTATACACAAACACCGCAGCAGAACGGCTTCTACGAGTCTGTGCCGCATCCCTCTGACAGCCTGCAGAACAGGGGCTATGGCAATCTTTCGCAACATGATTTCGCTCACGGTGAGTGTTAGTTGGTGGTGATACGATCGCATTGTCTAACTTTGTGTAGAAGGTGAACGTCCTATCACAGTCGGCGACACTGTTGGCAACCCGCACTCCATCACTCTCGAGGATGGCGGCGTCAACCGCACTGTTTCCAATGCCTCGACCGCAGCATACAGAGACATCACCCCCTCGCGTGCTGGCACCTTGAAGAAAAAGGCAAGCGTGAGCCGTAAATCGAGTCTTAATCGCAGTGGCAGTCGCAGAAGTACCAGAGCTGGCAGCATTGCTGGTGTCGGTACCCCAGGCGCCCATGACGACTACAACAGCGCTTTGTCGACTCCAATTCCCACTCACGGCAGCCCTACTGATATCCTCGCCAATCGCTTCCAAGGTATGTTTTCATATCCTCGAATTCCTTACTATTCCTTACTGATCATTTCACCAGCATGGCGTACTCTGTTGAAGTCGCTCATCACCTACTTCCGGGAGATCCAGTCTAGCTACGAGACGCGTAGCAAAGCTTTGCTGAAAGTGTCCAACGTTCTGTCCAACTTTTCGCACCCATCTGTTTTCATCACCGATGGTGGTCTGGCTGATGCGTCGCGCATTCTCGGCGACTACCACAAGCACTCTTTCGCGGAATCGAACAAGTCCCGCGATATTGAGCAGGATGTCATATCCGCTCTCACTGGCCTGCGTAGCGATCTGAGCCAGAAGATTAAGGAGATCAAGAGTCTTAACGGTGACTTGAAGAACTCAGTCGACAAAGAGAAGGATGCAACACGCAAGGCGGTTGACCAGCTTGCCGAGGCCTTGCAACATGCAGACCACGGCGACAACAGCAAGACCGACCCTTATATTGTCCGCCTTGGAGTTGATCGCATGGTCGAGAAGCAGATTGATGAGGAAAACTACCTCCACCGCGCATACCTCAACCTCGAGAGCTCGGGCCGCGAGCTCGAATCGATTGTCGTGGGAGAGATTCAGAAGGCATACAATGCCATGGCCAGCATTCTCAAGCGTGAGGGCGATGATGCCTACAACACCGTCGAGCAACTTCGTGGAGGTCCCATCGCTATGCCCAAGGACCTTGAATGGGCGCGCTTTGTCGAGACCGATCCCCACTTCGTCAACCCCAGACTGCCTCTCCGCCGCATTGAGGACATTGACTACCCTGGAAAGAACGCTCCTGCAGCAGCTGAGGTCAGAGCTGGAATGTTGGAACGCAAGAGCAAGTATCTCAAGAGCTACACACCTGGGTGGTACGTCTTGTCGCCTACTCACTTGCATGAGTTCAAGTCGGCCGACAAGATTTACTCGCAACCTCCTGTTATGTCGTTGTACCTGCCCGAACAGAAGCTGGGTTCTCACTCTGAGCCCGGTTCCTCGTCGCACAAGTTCATGCTCAAGGGCCGTCAAAGCAGTGGCATGCACCGCGGCCACAACTGGGTTTTCCGCGCCGAGTCTTACGAGACTATGATGGCTTGGTACGAGGCCATTAAGATTTTGACTGAGAAGACTGCCGAAGAACGCAACGCCTTCGTTCGTCAGCACGTTCGCAGCATCAGCCAAAACAGCCACCGCAATAGCATCAGCAGTGACGGTCTTGAGGAGGACGAAGCTGACCAGGTCCCCTATTCTGCCCAATCTAGCGTCATCAACCAGCCCATTGGTGAGACGCGTCTCCAGCGTCCCGTTCCAGGTGAGTATGTGCTGCCCCTTTCATAGCGTCAACATCCATCTCACTGAGCTCTGCTAACTTGATATACACAAGGCGGGCGATTCCCGTCTGATCTCCAGATTCCTCGCACTCTAGCTGCTTCGCCGGACAGTGAGTCTGACGAGCCCGAGCACCTCAACACTGCTGCCGCCACCGCTCTCCCCGGCGTCGTCGCTCTTGCCGCACCTACCCACTACGATGATAACCCTTACCGTCTCGAGGGTGTCTCTACCCACGAAGAGGTGCCTGCGCAGCAGAGAGTAGCTTTCACTTCGGCTACTCCCGGCTCTATCGCCCATGCCAGAGAGACACTTGCCCTTAGAGAGGACGCTCCTCATGGCTCGGTTGCTCACGCCAGAGAGACAATGCCTCTGAGAGAAGACGCTACCTCTACACCAAGTTCCTACCAGCCCAACCCTGTTGATAACTTCAACAACACCCCAGTTCAACCTGCTGCTCCTCAGAACAATGTTGTCCAGCCTACTCAGACGTTTGTCTTGCCTGTCCAACATGCAGCTCCAGCTCACCAGCTCCAGCGTGACGTTCCCGTCAGCCCCATTGAGCAGCAACAATCTCTAGCTCCTGCCTCCAAGCCCGTCCGCCAAAACACCAACTACAGTGAGTGGATGGCTCCCGCAGCTGCAGGTGTGGGTGCAGGTGCCTTGGGCGCTGAAGCCTACCACCGTCACCAAGACAGAGACCTTCCTTCCAACATCGAAGAGGAACAACAGACACCTTATGCAGATGGGCGTCCTCGCGACTTGACTGGTGGTCACACTGCTATGCCTACGTCGAATGAAGCTGCCATCAGCAATCCCGCCGCATTTGCCAACAACAATGGCGTCTCTGGCGCTACCTACACTGGCACAGCTCCCTTTCCCGTCCTGATCCCCAACTCTGCCAACGTTCCTCAGTCGCCTGAGTTCGTTCCCTACAGCGCGAGCACATTCGGTGCCCCCACTCCCGCTGCTGAGGACTCCGAACACCTCGGCGGTCTCGAGAGTGATGGTGCTCACCAGACTGGCGCCATCTTTCCCCGAGTCGTTAGACACGACACTGACATGAGCGTCAGCCAGCTCCACGTTCCCGGAGAATTCCCTCCCGCAACCCCCGGTTTTGCTCCCACCGAGGAGAAGACCGAGAGATCATTGTCTCCCCGTCCTGCCATTGGCTCTCACGGAACTTTCATTGCTCCCTCAGCCTGGGAGTTGGCCAGAGAATAAGAAGTTGATGTAGCATGGGAAGCAACAGGACTGTGGTGACTGACAATGACCCTGATGACACGATTTCCTTACCATCGTTGTTTCTCTTGTTGTCCGATGTCTTGATACTCTCATTTGTTTCGCGAACGCTTTGCTTCATGCTTGATTATTGTTTTTTTTTTGGCTTTTTTACGACATTGCGATTACCCTGTGTTCCCTCTATACTAAGTAACCCCAGTAATATAATCGACAGTAGTGTTTCTTTTTCGTCATGGTATCTTCGTCCACATCGTCAATTAGACTCTTTACGTGATATTTGTCCTGAGGGAGATCGGTTTCCTGGCTGGAAATACTGCGTAGTGTGTTGCTGTTCTTGACCTCTACACCAGTTCACACGATACTTTCGCGGTGAAGAATAACGCCT
>Ga0181456_100129_pt1 | contig 9951 bp, 15 predicted proteins | sample InSIn3SAF170_2_FD_119057 | JGI IMG/M metagenome (GOLD analysis project Ga0181456, IMG submission 119057) | Clean room microbial communities from NASA Spacecraft Assembly Facility at Jet Propulsion Laboratory, Pasadena, California, USA -... ...
GAAGTTTCAGCTAACACTCTGTGGTATGCAGATATTGCTAACTATTTGGCTACAGGTAAAGTGCCTCGTCACCTATCCTATAAGGAGCAAAGGAAGATCATTCACCATAGTACCAGCTATTCATGGATGGTAGGATATCTCTTCCACATAGGAGTGGATCAATAGATTCGATGTTGTGTAGCAGGAGATGATATTTTCGAGATATTAAAAGCTGCACACAGTGGACCTTGTAGGGGACACTTTGCAGACAAAAGAATAGGTCATAAAGCACTACAAATGGGGTACTACTGGCCCTCCATATTTCGTGATGCTTGGGATTATGTGTGAAGGTGTGATAGCTGTCAACGGATGGGACAACCTGGGAAAGCAGATGAGATGCCCCTGCAGCCCAAAATAGTCCTCGAACCATTCGAGAAATGGGCCATCGATTTTGTTGGTCTCTTCAACCCACCTTCGCATCAGAAGTCTTATATCCTGGTCTACACCAATTATGTAACTAGGGTGGAGCCAAAGCAGTCATAAGAGAAACAAAGCAAGGGGTGTCAGACTTCCTTTCTGAAGAATTTTTTTCTAGTTATGGGACTCCAAGAGAGATTGTATCAGATAATGGATCAGAGTTTACTTCCGATACGATAGAAAAGCTAATGTAGAAATATGGGGTCAAACATAAAGTGATAACCCCCTATCATCCCCAAGAAAATGGACAGGTAGAAAGCACAAATAAGGTATTGGAAAATATCTTGACAAAGACAGTAGCAATCCATCGTTGGGTTTGGGCACATAAACTCCTAGAAGCTCTATGGGCATAGAGGATGACATGGAAAAATACAACAGGGTTTTCTCCATATGAATTAATCTATGGAAAATCCCTATTGTTTCTGGTGGAATATGAGATTAGTACACTCTAAACAGCTCTAGAAGTAGGCCTAGATTTATCAAAAGCCTAGAAATACTGACTGGAATATCTGAAGGAGTTGGACGAAATTCAAGCAGTGGATGTCCAGAGAACTACTGTTGTTCAACAACAGAGAATGAAATGACATGATAAATTCATCAAAACCAAGGTGTTTCAGGTGGGAGACTAGGTGTTATTGTATGACTCCAGATTTAAAGATTTCAAAGGCAAGCTTTGCACTCGCTGGATGGGCCCATATCAAGTGGATGCGGTGTTCGAAAATGGAACGGTTAGACTAAGTACAATAGATGAAAACCATATTTCATTCCTAGTAAAGAGACATTGTCTTAAATTATATCCCCATCCAGCCTCTAAAGATGCTTTTGTTAAAAATATTTCTGCTTCATCTGATTTAATGGTCATTGGAAAACAAGACAACCTCACTTTGTTCTAAAAAATAATATATATATATATATTGCTTGTTTATCTTTTGTAGGAACAACGAAGAAATATGGCGAGGAGAAAGGTAACAAAAACATTATCATTTTAACTGCTATTACACATAGCTACTATTACTCTTCCATTACACTGTAGCTGTTGTTACTCTGCAACTACTGTTACACCATAACTACTGTTACTTCGTGACTGCTATTACATTGTAGCTGTTGTTACTTCGCAACTACCATTACATTGTAGTTATCGTTACTCCGCAACTACTGTTACACCGTAGCTGCCATTACTCTGTATCTGCCATTACACTGTAACTGTTGTTACTCCACATTTGCCGTTACACTGTAACTGCTATTACTCCATAATTTCCATAACTACTATTACTCTGAAACTGTCATTACTCACTATTTTTGTTACTCATTGTTCCACTAATTCAGAGCAACTGTTACTCATTGTTGAAGTTACTCGTTGTGCTGCCACTTAAGTTGCTGCTACACTCTATGTTGTCACTCCATTAGGTAATTCCACAGGTACGTCTCTGTAATTTCTTGGATTTAATTAAATATTCCAAAAAGGACAAATAAACATGCCAAGGATGGTTGTCATTAAAGTTGGGGGTGGGGGGCGGGAACCATCAAAACAAATGACGGCATAGCATGAAAAGCATTTAGTGCACATAATCCTGCTCAACTGAATATGATGATGGCGGTATGCTATAATTGTAATTTTTTTTTTAAACTTTGGGATGCAGATTTGTACCACCAAGCCATATCAGTCACCTCCCCAAGCGCCACATTTAATTTTCAAAATACACCTTTGTACCACCCTAAATTGCCATGATATTCGAACATACTAGTACTAGATTCGCCATTACCCCCATACATACTAGTACTAGATTTTCCATTACTCCCATACATACTAGTATTGATTGTCCCATCTTTTCCAAACTAGTCATGACACTATTTCAACCTCTAACGGTTTGGATACTTGTCACTCTCCCCTATCAACCAACTGCAGTCGATCTTCTATTTTCGCCTTTGCAATGATGGGTGGAAAATCAATTCGCCATGAACCTGAGAGCACAAGGGTAGTTCAGAGTAATCGAGAGGTATGGCAGATCTTTCAGAACATGGGGTGGGATGTATATTTTGATAGATTAAGGGGATTTGATGAAGAATTGACAGTGGAATTCACACAGAACTTGGGGGAAGAAGGCTCGCGGGTTTGCGGAGTGGTGATTCCCATAATAGAAGAAATTGTTGCGGAAGTCACTAGGCTTCCGCAAGTTGAGGAACAATTGTTTGTAAGGAGAACTCCCCTTCCGGAATTCTCTGAGGCCTTCCTTCAAGCCAAAGATAGTATAGCATAGGAAGGTAGGGGGTAGATAGAAGCTCACTACGATATCTATGGGGAGAAGTAGCAGAATTCGTTATCAAATATATGACATGCGACGGTAGGTACTACACAATATTCAAATATCACCTCTGCATATTAGCCCATCTGTGATTTCCACAGGCAGAGGCTTTCTCCATGAATGTTCCCTACTTCCTACTAAAGAGCCTTCATCTAATGGCACATTTGGTTCAGGGGGCTCGACAAGTACTGGCGATCATTACACATCATGGGTTGGTGTGGCTGCTGATAATGAATGCCATTGGACAGATTCTGATTCCGTGGGAGGTATTTCAGGACTTCATGGAGGAATAGATAGTAGTTTCTATGGCTGTTAGGGTAGAAGAATCTGAAGCCATGGAGGAGGATCCTTTTTAGGAGATGGAAACAGAGGAATTGGGGGATGAGGTAGCTCCCTAGGGTCGAGCAAAAAGTATGGAGACAATGGCAGACACAGGAGCTGATATAAAAAGGCCCGCCAATACCATGGATGAGGCTATACCACAAGAACTAGCTTCACCCGTGGAACTAGCAGAACAAGAGGACGCTACGACATTCATGGGAGCAAACCCACAGCAAGCCAGCGTGGGTGAAGTAGTTGATATGATGACAAAAGGAACCCCATAGAGATACCTTACCACCATGGAAATAATGGAGGAGGACAATCCAGTTGAAGGGGAGTTCGTGACCACTCTGACCATGGAACTCAAAGAAGAGGAAGGACAAAGACAAGAAGGGCCGAAAGTTGAGGAAACTGTGGGACCCATTGAGGAAGCAGTAGAAGATGCACCCCAGTCCTCGTTCTCTGCCTCGATTCCAAGAGGAATGAGAGTGACTCATTCCCCTCGACGGGGAGAAAAAGAAGAAGTTGTGATCCCGGTGGCTCTGAATTTGTTACAGAGGCCAAAAACTTATAAATTGGAAGCCACTCAGGTGGTGGGTGTCCTGGAGCAAGAAAGGAGAAGAGAAATTATAGAAGCTGTAGAAGCGAGAGGAATTCCAACGTACATAGCAGTGAGAGAATTTCTCGCCAGCACATTGCCAGTTGTAGTATGTGTTCATGAAGAGGAGATCATTGTTGGCGAAGAGGAGGGACCAAGTGAAACAGTCCCAACGACTGAGCCAACGATACAACCAGGCGAGGGGGTTGTTGAGCATGAAGAGCAAGCAGGGAAGGAAAATACCCTAGTCAACACAGCATAAGATGTTTCAAGGGATTTTATTCCGATTGAGAAAATATTGGTTAAGCAAGAGTGGATAGATTTGTGTGAACATCAAAGGCTTCCGATGATACAAAAGTACCATCTGCAGTTCAAGGAAATGATGCGACTCAAAATTGAAGTGAGGAAGTTGAGAAAGAAGGTGTATAAAATGTAGAAACAATTAAGGAAGCACAAACGACAAGCAAGAAAGGCCAAAACTATTAGGGTTGATGTAGAAATCCAAACAAACCAGATAGTCATGACCTCTGCTGACACTCAGACAGACCTGATTAACCAATTATTTGAAGATCAGGAGTATGCCCTAACAACTGAAGTTCAAGACTGGAAGTCTATTGCGGCCCAATATAAAAACGAAATCAGAAGGACTGAGAAAAGGGCCTCCACAACAATTTTTGGATATGTGGAGCGTATGGATGTGATGAGGTTACGAAACGAAAAATAACAACTCAAGATAGAACAACTGGAGAAGAAAGCGATAGAGCTAAAGGCTGAAAAGGAGTAGATGTTCGAGCTGGTGCAACAGGTTATGGCATGTCATCCCCTTGATTCTTGTTATTCCTTATTTTCTCATGAACATTTCCTTTTATTCTGCATGGAAATTATTAAGAATGAGGTCAGCTATGAGATGGAGGACAATATGCAATTCTTCCAGATTTTGAGGAGTCACGATGTACCCACACAACATCTGATGTGTGAATTGTATTTGCACAGGTACTTACTGTGGCTGGACAGATATTTCAACCCGGTCCTGTATGTGGGGGGGCATTCATTTGAGAGCTCCCACATCTTACGCTTTTAACCAGATTCATTAGCAGAAGACTAATAACACTTTGGAATCCAATCAAGTTACCAAGCCATTTATAGTAAGAGGGGAGCATGAGAGGTCAGACACAATGTTCAATAAGCACAAGACCTTTCTAGGGATTAGGGAAAATAAAGATAGAATGGTGAGGAAACAAATATGGTGCCTTGATCTTTGTGTCAATCAACTCACCACATTTCAGAAAGAGGCCCTTAATTGTTGTCAGAGGAGATGGATGATGTCACCAACAACTGTCCAGGAAAGAGAACCTTTTGGGGCACCAAATTTTGCATGTGTACTTAATAGGGTGCTCAAGTATGTGGCATGTGTCCAGACATGTGGGTCCCGGTGGATGGGGCTTCAGTTCCAAGTCCATGTTCTCTAGTTGCCTAATGATGAATATACTCTAGCCTATGACATCCCGATGGATTGTTGGAAGGAAGTTGTCCTCTCAGACGGATTTAAAGTTCTAGGGACAAAAATGGCCACAGAATATGATCTTGCCCAACTTCATCTAACATACAATCTACAGAACCCAGATTTGCAAAAGCAGAGGATTACATGAGGACATGCAGTAGGCTTGTTGGGGGGAGATGTTGGGTACCAAATCGAGCCATCTTTCTGCCAATTTCCATTACCCTTTTTGACATATTTTCACTCATTTACCCATGTTGTTATCTTAAATTTACAAGGTAAATCCCGCCCTTTACTGTCCTATTGGTATATTTTAATTAATGAAGTAAAACGCATGGAGTCTATCTATTTGCGGTACTAAACTATGTGTTTGACCACAACATGCAAACAAGAACCCTCATCTCGGCATATTGCAACAGAACTGGTAACGACCGATCAACAGGAGGTCACATAGCTCGGAGAACATATGCCTTGAACTATTCTTGGTCCTTCCTGCTATCCCAGGCATATGATGCTGATACCATTCCAACCAATGTATATCTTTGTATCTACAGTTGTTATGTTTTTGGGAGGACTGTTAATATCCATCGCTGTGTATAAAATGCAGGTTGATCCTGTGAATGGGCGTTCACCCATTAGCATTGTAAACTTCTGTTACCGATTAATAAAAGATTATCCATTTTGTTGTTCTAATTCTTTTCATGGCTAACGCAGCCTTGATCAGAGAGCTAGCCTTGCTCTTCTGATCAGGTGCTACATCTTTGTGTGTGTGTGATTTATTAGTTCATGTTGTTGTTATAGTTCTTTAGTGTTTATGATTATTTTTGCAGTTCTATAAATGGTTAATCTTGCATTTATGTTTTGAATCTTAAACCATGAACCCTTGGTTGGTAAGGATCATGCGTCTAGCCCTGCATATACCTTGTGCATTTTCTTGAAAGGAAACACACCTGGATTGATAATATTAATGTTGGAATCAGGTAGATAATCACCCTTACTTGGACACCAACAATAAGTGTGGATTCCTATTTTCCTGCGCTGTGAACTCATGAATCTTTATGTCCAACCAATCTTCAATTCCTTTCTTTGTCAAATTCCAGTGATATGACATCAGACATCTCTATGTAGATCCCAATCCCGACAACATAACCATTTGTTGGTTTGTTGGGGCCTGACCCAGGTTCGGAGTTAATTAGCCAAAGTTCACTGACATCGTGACTTTACACTTTCTCTTCCTTACTGCTTAATGCAGCATAATCTTTCACATCAATGTTGTACAGGTTCTTCACATGAACCTCAATTTTCTTCACCTATCTAGTGGTTATGTGCCTCACAAAGGCTTTACCTTTACTGAAGATCACATCATGACCATGGTCTTCCAAAACCGCTATAGAGATGAGGTTCTTCTTTATGTCTGGAGAAAACATGACATATTTGAGGCCAATAGGGGATAACGAGTCCCTCTTAAAGGTTATTATACTAATCTTGGTAGCATTGTACCTTATGTTATCCCCAATCTCAATATGCATATGGAGATCTTTCTCCTACACATCACTGAAAAACTCTCTACACCCTGTCATGTGGAATGAGGCACCTGATTCCAAGTGCCACACAGTCCCCATCATAGTACTAGCCATGCATGTGTTAAGGGTGATGTCTAGCTCAAACTGTGAGGCCAATTCTTCACATGTTGCTCCTCCTAAGTTCTTCTTGCAAGAACTTTTCTTTAGACACTTTGTAGCATAGTGCCTGAATTCATGAAAATTGAACCATTTTATTTTGGACAAGTATTTCTTCTCGGCCCCTTGGATGGATTCTTGTTTGGTTTGAGATTTCTTCCCTTTTCCCTTGTTTTCCTTTCCAACTAATGCAAAAATTTCTTCATCCTCTCCCTTAGATGAACTTCCATCTCTGGTATTATGCCCGATCTCTTCTTGTACCAAATCAAATCATAAGCATTCCCAATTTGATAATTTCTCCCTCCCGTTCACCAAGTCCTGGGAGTTATGCTAGATTTTGGCAAGGTCTAGAAGAGCGAATCTCAGCAAGTCATATTATCCAACATTCACACCAACCCCTCCAATCTCATCTCGAACTTGGGTAAATCTAGTGAGATATTGCGAAATAATATCATTCTTCTGCATTTTGATATTTCGAAGTTTATCTTTGAAGGCTTCATCAGTTCCTTCCACATTGTGAAAGTAGCTTCCTTCCCATGGATATTTTAGACAATGTGGTATCACACTCCCTCCAAGATAATTCTCCTTGTCTTGGCTACATCTTTCTTCCATTGGGATAGGTTCTAAGCATCAGTTGATCATGGTTTTGGAATGTCTATCTTGACATATTCCAACAATTCTTTGTCATCAAGCACCACCTCCATGTGATCCTTCCATGCAATGAAATTTGAGCTTCCTTGAAAGTCATACTCTAATCTCATCACAATGAAGGTCATTCCTCCAACTCTGAAGAGATTCTCCTACATTGAAGCTGCAAATTCGAACCTCCTGAGAAACAACTTCGAAATTATTATTCTGATGTGAGTCCTGATCTAATATGATGTCAAAATATGGTGATATAATTACAACCCCTCAAAAAATTTAATCAAATAAAGAAACACAATTTTACTCTATTGATTTATGGAAATTAATTCACAATTTAGAACATCAATCACAAACATTCTTTAATCACATACACAAGTACACAGATTTATCTAGGGGAAACCAAATGGTAAATACCCCTTAAGTCTGCGAGCATTAACCATATTAATAAAGAATGTATTACAATTGCTTTCCTGCTCTAAGCACAACCTACATGTGAATAATCTATCCCTCTGCTCAATGAGAATATTTGACCCAAAATTTTCCAATTTCTACCTCTGCTTGAGGCCCTATTTCCTTGCGCAAATCCTAAGGAATTAAGCCCCTATTTTTTATGAAGTTTCCTCTAATTGATTGCATAATTCCCAAGGTTGGTCCTTTGACTGCATGAAACACTTGTACACTCAATACTAGTCTACAGTTGATGTTACACTACCTTGGAATCTCCACCACAGCTAGGGAACTCGAATTCCCTACATGTACTAGATATTTTTAGTTGATTTTTCAGTTAATTGGATGATCACTGAGTTAGACTATTGTCCCACTACACAAATGACCTCCAACTAGTTCTATCAACAATTATAACTATTTTAATTAAATATAACTAGAAATAATTGAATTGGATTACTACAAATTAGAAATCACACATGCATAGTTGAACTCCAAGCCCTCTGACTAGAATTTACCGAGCTAATTGAGTGACAAGAGCCATTTCACCTCAATCAACTGCCTCCAAGTTTTTTACTAATGTGGAAATTCATATTTTCCCAATTTGACCAAGGAGAAGTCAAATTGAGGCTTTCTTCCTACACTTATCAATAGGTACATGTGTGGTAACAAATAACAAGTTGATCACTTGAAACTTTCTAAAGGATAAAACTTCTTTCTAAAAGAGTAACATAGAACATTACAGTAACAAGGAAATTGTCCCTAATCATTAACACCCTTTGTAAAAAATAAGTGGATTCATTTCCCCCACCAGAGAGAATCATCAACCAAACTAAGACTCTCCTTAGTATATTTACAAGAGTGCCCTTAATATATGTGTCATCTGTAATAACTCCATAGAAAATAACATAAGAAACTAAAGGTGTGCTTTTGAATGGGGACACCTACTTTTTTGTAGAGAGGCGGTCAAGTCCACACTTGAATATTTCCTATGAACCAAAATCCATGGTGTAGCTTTAGAAGGTGTCGTAGGTGGACACCTCATAGATTAATGGTATTTAAGGGGGGAGGGATCCTCCAACTATTGTCACCTTAAGGAAGGAAGCAAGATATTAAGCCCGACCCCTCATTACCCATTGTTCCACTATATTTGCATGAGAGAAGGGAGTTAAGCATTTCATTATGTTACCCATCCACATTTTTATCAACACTTGGCTATAACGTTTAACGTCCCTTTGACAATACTTAAGCAAGACATTGTTCTCCACACTTCTCCTAGCCATGTTATTAGTTACTTATAACTACGCCTCCAATAGATTAGTGTCTCCCCAAGGTGGTCATATTTCATGCAACTATTAGATTACCTTTTCCATATCTTTATTATATAAAACTAGGTGTGATAGTTAAGTGTAACTATCACATTGACAACCTCAAAGTAGCAATGGACCCTTCAAATAAACCCCCATTTGGTTTGGGTCTTCACATTTTCCTCCCTCATAAACTACTCAACCAAAAGTATAATCGGCCGCCATTGCTTCCAAAATGATTTTCAAGCTAAGAAGAAAGATAATAAAAAGGACCTTGGTCAATGTGAAAGATCAATAGAGCAACCTCTCTCCACTACCACTTATATGACCTCATAGTATGTGAAATTTGGACTTCCATCAATACTTTTCTTACCGGTAGAAATCATAGTGATAATCAATAGATAAATATGACATCCACCATCATCCTCAACCACTAGTAAATTAAAATATCAAAACGAAGTCTAGCTTCTGCACTCTCTATACCAAACCATGGAACTTATGTCCACTTTAGAAACAACAAAAAGTATTATTATTTACCTCTCGTTATACATCAACTTCCTTGAGAAAAGGATATTACCACCGCTTCACTTTAATACATATGTATATAAAAAAGAATAAAACGTTGAGATTCTTCTATGCTCATGAAGTCTATAAATGATAGGTAATTAATAATAAATATTTCTTTATATCTATATATATA
>Ga0181456_100130_pt1 | contig 9951 bp, 7 predicted proteins | sample InSIn3SAF170_2_FD_119057 | JGI IMG/M metagenome (GOLD analysis project Ga0181456, IMG submission 119057) | Clean room microbial communities from NASA Spacecraft Assembly Facility at Jet Propulsion Laboratory, Pasadena, California, USA -... ...
TGAGATGGGTTTGTGGTGGAAGGGGAAGATCCAGAGATACTGTTTTTGAATGGCGAGTGTGGTGTTACGATGTAGCGTCTGCATTCATCTTGCATCTTTGTGTCTTCGACGAAAACACCGATTTCGGCTGTTGTGGCGTAGATTGCGTTGAAGTGGAAAGTGTTTAGCATCAAGATGCAGCCGTAGTACAACAGATGGGCCAATGCTCTTCGGGTGAGTGTTAGATCTGTATCGGCTAGGATGGCGATCTTCTGAACAGAGTTTATGCCATCGATATATGGTATGATTCGCTGAACAGTGAGATCCCAAGTATTCGTCTGCAAGCTACTGAAGCGAACAGTACTCAAAGGAACGTGGTAGATCTGAATCGGCGGTGGTGGTGACCGAGTAGGGAACAGTTTGAGGTTAAGCGTGTTCGAGTCATCTGTTGCAAGTGATCAGCATCTTCCTCCAAAACCCACTCCAACAACACCAACAAAATCTTACCAATCGGGATCATACACTCGCAATAACAATTCAAATCCTCAAGCACCATCTCACAAATCGCAAACACACGATTACCACCTCCATACCCCCTCTCCCCAGCCTTAACCCACCCCTCCCTTCTCTCCTCTTTACTCAACCAACCCGCCTGCTCCTCAAGATTCCTCATCAAGCGAGCAAGTTTACTAACAACACTCGCATAAGCACCCCACTCGGCATTCTCATCCACAACAAGACAGAAGTTAAAGATAAAGTCAGAACGCGGATACAAAACTGGATTGTGGATGCAGACAGGGAAGCCAATGATACGGTGGTGGGAAGCGAGTAGACTCAGAGGGCGATCGCAGAATTCGCGGCGGGGGATGATGTGGTTGGAGACGCTGGGGAAGTGGAATAGTGGTTGTTGGGTTGCGTTTGCTAGAGGGATGACGCTGCCTTCGGGGACTTGGTGCAAGACAGTGGGACCTGTGGAGGTGTTAGAAAGACTAAATTAGACTGTTTCGATATAGAAATAGGTGTGGTATGAGCATAACAAGCTCTGTCTGGTCGTTTGATGGACAGTGCGATTGACAACAGCAGCATCACGCTGACGCCTCGATCGCTTTACCAGCAATATGCCAGTCCTAAGAGAAACGAGGAGCGGGCGTAAGACGATGCTATCTATCATCATCCATGCTCGCGTCGACAGTAATTGAAGGACGACAGAGAACGAGAAAACAATGGTCAAGAAAAATAACACGCATCGCATACCTTTCTCTTCGTGGAACCTCGCATAGAAGATCGCTTTGAGCATAGTTCCCGACATGTTGGCATGAGTTGAGATTTAAAGAAGCAAGCCTGACCGGTGATCAGATTTGGCCTGGCCTCTCCGCTCCCGAGGAGTCCTCTTTGGGTATCACGTTAGTAGTATGTGTATGGCTGATGATGAATGCGAGGTTCGCAAGCTTAATGATAATTTGCAACGATTACTTGATCGGCGGATCTGTGTTCGAATATATGTGCTATGCCGTGGATACAGATGAGCACAATCGGGTAGGAAGAGCCTCTGGACACAGTTGGAAGAGATGAGATAGATTGTCGTGGTGTTTGAAGGTTGTGGTTTAATCAGCCAGGGTTGCCAGAACAGCGCAACAGCAGAACGTCTACTGACCAATCAGAGCACAGCACAGCATATCATCAACGTCCAGTGCTCCAACAGCAGCACTTGCAGCAACCTCGGTGTACAGACAAAAGAAAATGAAATAAATTTGAAAAAAAAAAAGTAAAACGGGCTAAATGTACATTTTTGAGAGTGAACACTAACAACCCGGATCGGCATCTCACTCTCCATCGTGTCGTTGGCGATGCTCCGCTAGGCCAGAAAAAATGGCCCCCAGCATCTTCTATCATATTGACTTAAACAAAAGGGGGATGTCTTTTCTCAAGTCTCCTCTCTCTCATCTAGATAAGAAAAACATTAAACACAGAATTTGACTATCCTTACGACAGCATTCTGGTCATGTCACCACGGATTCTCGAGTAGTCGAGCAGACCCTCGATCTGACCAACAGCCGAGATGGCAATATCGCGGTCCCAGAGCTTGCGCTTGGCGAAGTCCATGACGTCCTTGGCGGTGATCTGAGAAACAACACGCTCAACCTCCTCGGGTGCGAGACGGCGGCCGGTGGTGATGATCTGGCGACCAATGTCCTCGGCAACGGCGGTGGTGCCGTCGAGCGAGAGGAGGATCGAAGCCTTGAGCTGAGCCTTGGCGCGCTCAACCTCGGACTCGGAGACCTGCATTGACAGGCGAGACCACTCACGGAGGGTGAAGTGGACAAGATCGTCGATACGGGTGACGGCGTCAGTGACGAGGTAGATACCCCAGAGACTGTGACATGTTAGTGGATGCGCAGATGAGATAAATTTGGATGAATAATTACCCAGTGTCGCTGTAGCTGGTGGAGAAGCTCATGAAGCTGTTGGCGAGCTTGTGCTCGTGGATGAAGGTGCTGAGCTTGCTGCCAAGGTAGGGCGAGTTGCCCATGGCACGGTCCCAGTTACCGACAATGGCCTGAGTAACCAGGGCGGTGAAGTAGTCGTCATCCTTCCAGCTGACACCCTCGACGGCGATGGCGATGTTGGCGGTGGGGATGGTGTCGTCACGGATACGGACCTCAGAACCAACAAAGTCGGGCTTCTCCTTTTGGGCGTTGGCAATGGCCTGAGCGGTCGAAGTTGGGGGAGCCATGGGGATGTTGCTGAAGTACTTCTCGGCGAGCTGGACGAGCTCCTGGTGAGGAACACCACCAGAGCCAACGAGGACCATGCGGTCAGCGGTGTAGTTGGTCTTGATGTAGTTGGTCAGGTCATCACGGCTGATGGACTGGATGTTCTCCTTGGGGCCGAGGATGGTGCGACCAAGGGGCTGGTTCATGAAAGCGGTGGCGTGCAAGTGGTCGAAGACAACCTCCTCAAGCTGCTTGTCAACCTCCTCCTGCTCGCGAAGAATGACGTCGCGCTCGCGCTCAATGGCCTGGGCGTCGAGCTTGGAGTTCTGGAGAATGTCGGAAAGGATGTCGACGGTGTTGGGGACGTCCGAGTTGAAGGACTTGGCGTAGTAGACGGTGTTCTCGCGCTGTGGGACATGTTAGATATAGGTTGAGTTGAGGATGAGAAAGCTTGTCTCACCGAAGTGTAGGCGTTCAGGTGGCCACCCATGTTCTCAATCTCGAGCTCGAGCTGGCTCTGGCTGCGCTTCTGGGTTCCCTGCGACGTCTCTTAGATTCTGTGTCCGCATTGATGCAATTGTCGGGTTTGGTGTACCTTGAAGGCAAGGTGCTCGAGGAAGTGAGCAGTGCCGTTGGTCTTGTCGGTCTCGGCGCGGCTACCAGCATCGATCCAAACACCGACGGTGGAAGTCTGGGCGTAGGGAGAGTGCTCGGTAGCAATGGTGAAGCCGTTGCTGAGGGTAGTGCTCTCAGTCTTGGAGCCGTGGCTGACGGGGGTAGCGAGACCGCGGAAGCGCGACAGCGAGCCATTCTTGATGGCGTTGATGGCGGTGCGGCTGCGCGTAGCGTGCTGCAGGTTCAGAGCGAGCCGACGGGAAGCCATTGTCGAGGCCATTGTTGGCGACGGGATATGGGCGGAGGGATGGGGGGGATAGGGTGGGTGGTAGTGGCAGCTATGGCTGGATGCTGTTGCTGGTATGAGAGACGTCGGACTTGCCTCTTTTCTTCGGAACAAGCCGCCCGCCAACAATGGTCAGCACTGACGGCGGCCATGAGCAGCCTCGAGCACGGCTGTGCGAAGGCTGCATACCAGATCTCTTCCACTTTCTTCCGCATCCGCGATGAGCACCTCGGTAGTGATTATTTCTATTTTCTTTCTTTTATTCTTCAAGCACCCCGGCCAATCACATCGACTCTAAAGGTACTCCGCGTTTCCTGTCTTGTCCCGACCATCGAGAAGCATACAGGAAGTTGTACTTGTCGCAGCATATCGACTCTCCGTTCAACTTCACACATACACAATGGCCACTTCATTCCGTCCCGCTCTGCTGTCGCGCCAGCTGTTGGCCCAGCGCACTCCCATGGCTCTGCGCGCCTTCCACGCCTCGCCCACTCGCGCCATTCTTCCTCCATTGCCCCAGGTCATCAAGGGCACTGGTGCGTGACGACTACCCATCTCGAACACCTGCTATGACTAACACAAGCAAACAGTCAACGACGCTGCCACCGTCCCCGACCCATCCTACGCCCACGGTAGCTACCACTGGAGCTTCGAGCGCCTCATCTCTGTCGGCTTGATCCCTCTGACCATTGCTCCCTTCGCCGCTGGCTCGCTCAACCCCGTCATGGACGGCCTGTTCATCTCTACCATCCTCATCCACTCGCACATTGGCTTCCAGTCATGCATCATCGACTACTTCCCCGCCAAGCGTGTCCCCAAGACCCGCAAGTTCTCCATGTGGGCTCTCAATGCCGCCACTATCCTTGCCGGTATTGGCTTCTATGAGTTTGAGACAAACGACGTTGGTCTCACCGAGGCTGTCAAGAGAATCTGGCAAGCCAAGAAGGCCGACGTGTAAAAAAGAGACATGAATCTTCTCCTTTCTTCTTCGTTTCAGAAATAGCACCTGGGCTTCCGGAGTTGTGTAGATAACACCCTTTCATTCTTACCACCACCATGACTTTTACACGTTCAAGATTCCGGCCCCTTTCCTGCCTTGTCAAGTCTCGCGCCTTCTCCACTTTGACGGGAAGTGATAAGTTTACGAGTAGCAATTCTTTGATGGCTCTCTCTGGACAAAGTTTCCTTCAAGAAAACATCGTGCCTTTCTACAGCTAGCGAGTCACTAAAACCCTGCATGAAAGAAGGTAGGTCTCGCGCTTCGATTTGATCGGAGCATGTATCACCTACAGAAAGTGACCTACAGACAACACTGAAGCTCTGTTCTCCCGTGATATCTGTGCGATCCCTATTCGAAGACCGGGTCGATGTCGAGCTTAGCTTCCTACGACACACTTGATGCTGTCGCCATAATTCTGTCAAGTCGCGGAAACACTGCATCAAGTAAAAAAATGCGGTTTCGGCATCAGAAAGGCTAGTCTCGACATTTCATATCTGTCCTCAATACCTACCTAGCTGTCGTTCTGATTTTTGACAGCTTTGTGAACATCTGTAGCACTGGGACCATAGCTGTCGAGAAGCACGATATGATTATTTTCTTGTTACATCTGCTACGAAAAGTCAAATGACCTTTTATGCTTCGTAAAGGCACCTCGACTTTATTCATGTTTAGCCATGTGAGCTTACAAACGTGCTTTTGTGTCCCGAGAATAAGATTGATTTGCATACAGCACCTTTGAAGCATGCTGTACAAACTCAAGCATTGTGTATGCTAACCATGACATACGAACAAACCCCATCTATCAACAATGGCGGGTACACGAACGAAAGCAAGAGTGACTGCAATCTTGTCTCATCTTCTGCACTTGTTCTTGAAAGATTGTAACGACTGATGTGCATTCAGCTTCACCCTCGTTAAGCCAGTAGAGACGAAGGCCAAGTCCACAGAACTAACCGTCATGGACGCCGTTACCGTCTCGGGGGTACGGTGGATGCATACTCCCGGTGAGCAGGCGGCCAACTAACAGTGTGGACAGAGGACACGACTGCCTCCTCTGCAGGCAGGTGAACGGGCGGTACTGTTGGAAGGGACGCACCTCACAGGCCTTGTTGATATACACTTTTACTAGAGACAACTCACATCACTTTGAGAACAAATGGAGATTTAACTGTTTTGTGTACTAAAAATTCTGTATTGACAAAAGTGCAATAACTATAAGCTAACCATGCTTTTTTTGATATATCCATCGCTTGAAAAACAAACGCCATGCTCGAAAACCAAGGAAGCAATGCTGCTTTATACATTCATCTCATCTCATTCCCTCATTCATCTCTTTAGTCATAAAGTTCCATATCACCCTCATCTCCATTCAACTCAGCAACAGCATCCTCCTCATCCCACATCTCCGAGTCTTCACCATCAGAGTCAGTGTGGTTAGGAAGAACCATGATATGGCCATCCTCAAGCACAACTCTAGCAGTCTCGCCATCGCGAATGGAGCCTCTGAGGATAAGTACTGCAAGTCTGTTGAGCACTTCCTTTTCGATCAGACGTGCCAATGGACGAGCACCATAGGCAGGTGAGTAGCCAGCAGAGCCCAAGTAGTCCTTGACGTCTGGTGACAGCTGGATGTGTACGTTTCTTCCATTCTGTGCCAGACGGTTCTGGATTTCTTGAAGACGGACGTCCACGATACTGCGAATCTCCTTCTTGGAAAGACGGTTGAAGATGACAATGCTGGAAATGCGGTTCAGGAACTCAGGCAAGAAGTAGTTGCGCAGGCTGCCCATGACCATTTCCTTGGTTGTAGGGTCAATCTTGCCGTCGGGTGCATTGGGTCGAGCGAGATACTCAGCGCCCAAGTTGGATGTCATGACGACGATACAGTTGCGGGCGTCGACAACACGACCTTGGCCGTCGGTAATGCGACCATCATCCATGAGTTGAAGCATGACAGTCAGCACTTCCTTGGCTGCCTTCTCGACCTCATCGAAGAGAAGGATAGAGAAGGGACGGCGGCGAAGTGCTTCGGTAAGCTGACCACCAGCATCGTGACCAACGTAGCCAGGAGGTGCACCAATCATGCGCGACAACGAGTGTCTCTCCTGGTACTCGGACATATCGAAGCGAATCATGGCGCGAGGATCATCGAACAGGAACTCGGCCAGTGCTTTGGTGAGCAGAGTCTTACCAGTACCCGAAGGACCACAGAAGAGGAATGAGGGTGGTTGGTTGGGGTTGGCAAGACCAGAACGTTGCAGACGGATGGCGTTGGCAACTGAGGTGACAGCTTCTCTCTGACCGACAACAAGCTCGCTGAGATGACGTTCCATTTGCAAGAGCTTGTCCTTCTCAGTGGTCTTTAGGCGAGTGACAGGAATACCAGTCCAGCGAGCAACGATCTCGTTGATTTGGTCGGGACCGACAGCATCAGTCAGAAGAGGGGTTTCGCCAGATGCTTGAGCTTGCTTGAGCTGGTCGAGGTCCGAAGCAGCCTTGTCCTTTTCGAGTTGCTTGATACGTTCTTCCAGATCGGGAATGGCATAGTACTTGAGGTCGGAGGCAGTCTGCAAGTCGCGCATACGCTCTGCCTCTTGCTGCTTGGTGATGAGTTGATCACGTCTCAGCTTGGCCTCTTGAATTTCCTTGCCACGAGCCTTTTCGCTCTCGTACATTTCACGGAGAGGCTTAAGGTCTTCTTCAACATTGGCGGCCTCTGCCTTTGCTTGAGCAAGACGTGCCTGAGAGGCTTCATCCTTCTCACGGTTGAGTGCGTGGATCTCAATCTCGAGCTGACGAAGCTTGCGCTCCATGTTATCAAGGGCTTCAGGTTGAGATTCGCGAGTTACACGAACGGCAGCAGCAGCCTCATCGATAAGATCGACAGCCGAGTCAGGAAGACGGCGCTGAGTGAGGTAGCGAGCAGCCAAGGTCGCAGCGGAAACGATGGCACCGTCGAGAATGGTAACACCGTGGTGGACCTCGTACTTTTCCTTGAGGCCACGAAGAATCGAGACAGTCTCAGGAACTGAAGGCTCCTTAACCAAGACTTGCTGGAAACGACGCTCGAAAGCTTGGTCCTTCTCGATGTACTTGCGGTACTCGGACAGAGTGGTGGCACCAATACAGTGCAGCTGACCACGAGCAAGCATAGGCTTGAGCAAGTTGGCAGCATCCATACCACCTTCTCCCGAAGAACCAGCGCCCATGAGCAAATGGATCTCATCGACGAAGAGCACAATCATCTCCTTGGCATCCTCAATCTCCTTGAGGACACCCTTCATGCGCTCTTCGAATTCACCACGGTACTTGCTGCCAGCAACAAGAGCACCGACATCCAAGGAAAGCAGTTTGCAGGCAGCCAAGTTGGCAGGCACGTCTGCATTGACGATGCGCTGAGCAAGACCTTCAACAACAGTGGTCTTGCCAACACCGGGCTCTCCGATCAAAACGGGATTGTTCTTTGTGCGACGTGACAGGATGCGGATGACTCTTCTAATCTCTTCCTCTCTGCCAATGACAGGATCCATCTTGCCCTCTCGTGCCATGGCGGTCATGTCAATGGTGAACTTCTTGAGGTTCTCGCTTTCTTCTTCAGCATCGGCAGTCTTTGAGTCAACACGCTTGTTGCCTCTGATCTGTTGGATGGCATTGTCGATAAGCTTGGTGTTGGGCACGTTGGCCTCAGCGAGAGCCTTGGAGACGGTTGAGTCCTGGACGAGGCAGGAGATGAGGTGGTCGATGGCAATGTAGCTGTCCTTTTGCGTCTTGGACAGTTGATCGGCAGCGCGCAGCAGTTTTGAGAAAGCAGGACTCATGGAGAGGTGCTCCGGTGGAGGGTCTTGACTGGGCAAGCGGACCATGGCCTTGTTGAGGGCGCGGGTGAGAAGTTGTGGGTCTCCATGAGCTCTCTCAACGACTTGTTTGAAGAGTGGTGCTGAGGATGCGCTGTGGGAATCGTGGCCGGTCTGGTTCTGCTGGTCCTTGCTAAGATCCGGCGGAGGATCGAGCAGAGCGACGGCCAGGTGGATGGGTTGTAGTTGTGTGTGGGAGTATTGTTGTGCGAGGTCTTGGGCATCGGCCAAGGCTGATGTGGCCTTGTCGGTGAATGACATTCCTGAAGCAGCCATTTTTCTTTTTGATTATGTGTGAGAGATTATGAACAAGTGGGTATAGTGGTATAGTGTCGTAAGTCGTGAAGCGTAGAGAAGTGAGTGTTGTGTGTGACGGTTGTGTGTATGTCTTGAGATCTGATGGAGACGAGAACAAAGACGTCGACGAGGTTGATATAGCGACTGGGCTCTTGCGGCAGAAGACTCTCCTGACGACCAGCTCGCGCCAGATGATGCTAGCATGATCAAGGCAGGCAGGGTTGCTCCCAGTAATTCCCAGAATCGTCCAGAAGCTTCGACGTCATTCTGCTCAAACTTGATTCAAACCACCGTCACCCCGCACATGTCACCAAGTCAGGCTTTATTTGCAATTTCTCTCCTTTTTCCTTTTTTGCTTCTCTATCCCGTGTCCGAAGTGCCCTCAACGGTTTCAGTGCATGGCTCGAGTCAAGTAATCTTTATCGTGCTTGCTTACCAGTCCAGACCCTTCTCCTGTTCCCACATTCAGCCCCTTCGAGCTTCAATACGTCATGAGTTGCTCAATTTTCTGCTTTCAAGAAGCAGCAACAACTCCCGCCATGCGCGAAAGTCTTGCTATCCAGTTTTCGAAGGAGGAGAAGACCTGATACGACACCAAATGTTGAAAGCCTCAGGGGCGACAGACTTTCCTTGAGCTTGCTTGCCCTACGCCGCAGCTGGACTTCGGCTTTCTCATCTCTTCAGCCAGCCATGCACACGTGTTTGCTATCTCTAATTTATCTCAACCGTTGGAGACAACCACCAACCTAGATATGTAAGTAGCGGCTATTCTGCGAGCGTTTGTACGTCTCTTCTCGTCCGTCTGGACCTGTTTCACTCCATGTTTCTTTTTCTTCGTCTTCGGCTATCATGATATCCAATACATCGTCCAAGACTACTGTGCGCATACTGTCTTTCTTGCTTGCCCTTGCAGTTCTCTACATCATTGTTGTTCCAGCACATTCAAGCATATCCAATCTTTCAATTGCACCAGACAAGAGCCAGGAAGCCTCTCCATTGACTTGGACCATCTCACATGACAATCCTCTTGAGGAAGAGGGTACACAAGATGACGATGTCCCCAGCGACATTGGACACCACATCGCCACCGGCAAGGAAGCCGTCGATGACGACCAATTGACCAAAGAAGAAAAAGCTGTTCAGAACTACCACCAAGAACATGGCCAGAATCAACCCACAAGAGACCGTCCGAAGCTCTCCGCCGAG